>OGZB01000878.1_pt1 | contig 18284 bp, 12 predicted proteins | sample 1576691 | NCBI WGS metagenome assembly OGZB01 (sample SAMEA3541479, study PRJEB24748) | human gut metagenome | biome: human gut; feature: human-associated habitat; material: faeces | place: China | collected 2012
CCGCTGACCAGTAGATTGCCGCCCGACCGGCAGTAAGCTGTCAAGGCACGTGCCCCTTGGTCATTCTTCACAAGGAGCTACATCGATCAGGATCTTCATGGTGGCCTCCCGGTTGGCATCGATGTATTGATAGGCTTTCTGATAGTCCCCGAAGGCAAAGTGCCGGCTCATCAGGGGCTTGAGCTGGATTTTCCCCTCACTGACCAGACGGATGGCGTCCACATAGTCCTCATGCCGGTACATCATGGTGCTGTCCAGATCCAGCTCGTGGTCATTAAGCAGGGCCAGATCCACATGGGCCATTCCTGCGTATACTGCGACCAGAACCAGCTTGCTGCCCTTGCGGGCATACTGGATAGCCTGTCCCATGGTGGTATCGTTGCCTGCGCAGTCGTAAATAACATCCGCCTTGTCCGGACCGAAGCACTCTACCATGACTTTACCAAAATTACGTGTCCGAGTGTTCACTGCGAAGTCCGCCCCACAGCTCCGGGCCAGCTCCAGCCGGGCGTCGGAGATATCGGTAATGAGCACCTGGGCCGCCCCCAGAGCCTTGCAGCTCTGGGCCAGCAGAATACCGATGGGGCCGGAACCCAAAATGGCCACTTTGGCGCCCGCCAGCTCCGGAAAGCGTTTAGCTGCATGAACGGCCACAGCCAGCGGCTCGATCATAGCCCCTTCATTAAAACTCATTGTGTCGGGAAGCGGAGTAATCTTAGCCGCATCCACCGCAAAAAATTCGCTGGCGGTACCAGTGGTCTGGAACCCCATCACCTTGAGTTCCTCGCAGAGATTGTATTTGCCATGGCGGCAGGGGTAGCACCTGCCGCATACCACCTGTGGCTCGATGGTGACACGCTGTCCCACCCGGAGGCTGGTGACTCCCTTTCCAAGCGCGGCAATCTCCCCCGATACCTCGTGGCCTTGGGTGACGGGATATTTCGTAAACGGGTGTTCACCGTGATAGACATGGATATCCGAGCCGCACACGCCGATGCGCATGATTTTGACCAGTACCTCACCGGCCTTTGGCTCAGGGATTGGAACCTCCCGGAATTCAATGACCCCCGGGGCTGTCATAACCTGCTGCAGCATGCCTTTTCCTCCTCAACTCTTTTCACAGTACCACCGGGGGCCGCCAGCACTGATGAGTATGATGTTGCTGTTGGCGGTAAAGTCCCCGGTACGGATGGCAAATTTTACTTGGCGTGTCAGTTCGTCCCGAAAGTGGGGATGGCCGACCACCTGGCAGGGCAGCTCAGGTGGAAAACATGCCTTGAACTCCCGCTCGCGGCTGGGACTCACATCCAGGGTGGCCTGGCTCAGAATGATACCCTCCACACTGAAGTGCTTGAGCAGCTCCTTGAGCACATCTACCGCTGTGGGGACGTTTTCCGCCAGTGAGAGGTCGATTACCCTGGTGCTGTCCGGGATAGCCAGACCGGCGTCAGCGATCAGCAGCCGGTCGGTGTGTCCCATCCGGGCCAGTTCGGCCGCAATATCCCGGTTCAGGATGCCAGTCTCCGTCATAATACCACCCTCCCCCTATTTGCGGTCGTAGCAGCTCATGAGCAGCTCATACATCTCTGGAATGGTGGCGACACGGGGATTGTTGGCATAGTCGCCCAGTACCTGGCCGCAGTCTGCAATCTCCCGGATATCCTCTTTGGTCACGTTCAGCTCCCGGAAGTTGATCCAAAGGCCGATCCTCTTAAGAAAGCAGTCAATGGCATCGCAGCTTCTCTCCGCGGCCACAGCATCGCTCTCCCGCTCCAGGGAGGGTTCGAAGATCCGGCCTACCGTGGCGAACTTGTGCTCAGCGGCGGGATAGGTATACCGGGTAAAAGCGGGATAGAAGACTGCCAGAGACTGGCCGTGGGTGACATGGGGACAGTGGCCGCCGATCTGCATGCCCAGACCGTGGGGCAAAGTGACACCGGCGGATGCGTTGGTGAGACCGCCCAAGGTGTCGGCCCAGGCCATCTGGCTGCGGGCCTCCAGGTCGGAGCCGTCGGCCAGCGCCCTGGGGAGGTATGCGGCGATAATACGGATGGCATCCAGGGCCATGCACTCCACCAGCGGGTTGGTGTTGACGGAGAGATATGCCTCAAAATTATGGCAGAAGGCATCAAAACCGGTCTGCGCAGTTACGCTGGCGGGCAGGGAAAGGGTAACCTCGGGATCTACAATGGCTGCGCGGGGGAAAATATTCTTGTTCCAGATAGCGCTTTTGTCCTTGGCACTGGTCTTGGTAATGACGGCACATGGGGTGGTCTGGCTGCCGGTGCCGGCGGTCGTGCTGATGGCCAGAATGGGCAGCGTCTGCTCCGTTGGGCCTGCGGTGTGGCAGTTGTAATCCCAGGCGGTACCAGGATGGGTGGCCTCTACAGCGATGGCCTTGGCGGTATCCATGGAGGAGCCGCCGCCCAAACCGATCACCACATCCACCCCCTCGGCCTTTGCCAGCTCCGCTCCTCTGGTGACCAGTTCAGTGGTTGGGTTTGGGATCACGCCGTCATAGTGCACACAGGCCACACCTGCGTCAGACAGGCTTTTTTTGACCTTGGCGTACAGTTCTGCCACCGCAGGGAACTCGGGGACGGTCACCAGCATGGCCTTTTTCCCATAGCGGGCAGCAAGGGCCCCCGCCTCGGTGACGCGGCCGGCGCCGAAAATGATCTCGGTGGGGGCAAAATAATCAAAGTGCTTCATTTCATTCACTCCTTTTGATTTTGTTTCCAGAGAATTGGGCTCCGGCACAAGCAGGCTGGGTGCTGGGCAGTAAATGCCGGAGGGGGTACACTTCGTTTCCACAAAAAGGGCCCGCAGGAGCAGGGCGTGTGGCTCTGTCCTGCGGGCATGGTATCAGAGGGCTGCCCTTTTATTTGGGGTAGTACTCGTCCACGTTCTCCTTGGTCACGATGGTAACGCCGGTGTCCACGTTCTGGGGCAGCGCCTTGGCGGACAGGCCGTTGGCCTCGGTATAGAGGAACATCATGCTCCAGAAGCCCATGTTATACATCCCCTGGGCAACAGTGGCGTCAATCTCACCGTTTTTCACTTTGTCCAGCACGGTGGTGTCCACGTCGAAAGCCAGCACACGCAGATCTTTGCCGGACTCAGCCACGGCGGTAGGGCCAGCGGTACCGGCGATACCGTCCACGCAGAACAGGCCTACCAGGTCATCGTTGGCCTGCAGGGCCGCCGACATGTTGTCGGTGGCAGCGGTGGTGTCTCCGGCGTCGTTAACCTTCACGATCTCGATGCCAGGGGCGTTTTCGGCGCACCAGGCCTCAAAGCCCTGAACACGGCTTTCGCTGTTCTCGGCGCCCACGGTATAGAGGACGGCAATCTTACCCTCCCCTCCGCACAGGGGTACCAGGTACTCAGCGGCAATGCGGCCGGCTTCGGAATTGCCGGTGGACAGGTAGGAGGAGCGGTCGGAGGTGGGAGAGTCGGAGTCAAAGCACACCACAGAGATCCCCTGCTCCTTGGCAGCGTTGATGGTATCCGCCAGGGCGGTGGAGTTCACGCAGGTGACTGCGATGCCCTTGGGACTCTGGGCAATGACCTGCTCCAGAACAGCCACCTGACCGGCCACATCAGAGTCGGTTTGGCCTGTATACTTAGTAGTAACACCCAAGGCGTCTCCAGCATCCTCCATGCCCTCAAAGCAGTGCTTCCAGTAATCGATGCCGGACAGGAAACTGACCATGTAGTACTCGTCGCTTTCGTTGCCGACGAACGCTCCGGCCGCAGCCTGCGTGCCATCCCCTCCAGCGTTGGGGGAGTCTTCGGGTGCTTCGGCCGGGGAGCAGCCGAACAGGGACAGGGAGAGCGCCAGTGCAAGAATAAGTGCCAGTGCCTTTTTCATTGTGGGTTCCTCCTTTTATTTTTCTTGGCGGTATTGCCTGCGCCCGCGCCGGGCGCCGGATCACGGATTACGGCCGCAGGGCAGGTTTCCTGCGCCCCAGGCCCAGCATGCGCTGGAGGAAGCTGTTGCCGCTTTTTCGGTGGCTCATATAGTCGATGGTAACGGCGATGACCAGGATAGCGCCCTGGACGAAATCCTGCCAGTAGACGGACACATTCATCATAACCAGGGCAGAGTCCACAATCTTCAGCAGGAAAATGCCGAGAAATGTGCCCAGGATACCGCCCAGGCCGCCGGTCATGGAGGTGCCGCCGATGACCGCGGCAGAGATAGCGGTGGTTTCCGCGCCCTTGGACAGCTCAGGGGTGGCAACATTGAAGCGTGCGAGAGAAAGGATACCGGCCAGTGCTGAGAGCAAGGCGATGACCACATAGACGAAGATCTTGACCCGGTCTACATTGATACCGGAGAGCTTGGCGGCATTTTCATTGCTGCCCACATAGTAGATGTTACGGCAGGCATTGGACTTCTTGGTAAAGATAAGGGCCACCACGGTGACCAGCAGGAAGATCAGGAACAGCACGGGGATGCCGAATACATCGCCGGTGGCCAGAAAGCGGAAGCTGTCCGGCAGATAGCCGGACACCGACAGGGGGGAGCCTGTGGTGATAATGTAGGCCACACCGCGGGAGAGGTTCATCATGGACAGGGTGACGATGAAAGGCGGCAGTCCCACCTTGCTGACCATAAAGCCGTTGAACAGTCCGCATACGGCTCCCGCAGCCAGAGCAGCCAGGCAGGCCACCCAGATGTTGACCCCCATCAAAGCCATCTGGCCGGCAATGACGCACGTCATGGCGGCCACGCCGCCCACGCTCAGTTCAATGCCTCCCAGAATCAGAGCCAGGGTCAGTCCGATGGAGAGCAGGCCGTCGGTGGCCACACTCAGGGCGATGCTCTTCATGTTGGAGGGCTGGATGAACTTTGGATTGACGATGGCCACGATGGCCACCACAAGCAAAATAATGAGAAATACGCTCATCTCGCGCTGCCGGAGCAACCGCTTCAAAAGCTCCGGTCCCGTCCGCTTTATCTCGCTCTTCTGTTTCATTGCCGCAACTCCTTTTCCGCAAGCTGCTCGCCGGAGGCAAGCTTCATGATATTCTCTTCCCTCACCTCTTCGCCCTCGAGGAAGCCCGCCAAGCACCCTTCGTGCATGACTGCCACCCGGTCGGACACGCCGATGACCTCAGGCAGCTCACTGGATACCACAATCACACCGACGCCGCTCTCTGCCAGTTGACGCAGAAGCGCGTGGATCTCCCGCTTTGCACCCACGTCAATGCCGCGGGTGGGCTCATCCATGATGATGACCTTTGGGGCCAGAGAAAGCCACTTCCCGATCAGGCACTTCTGCTGATTGCCGCCGGACAGGCTGCTGATGGGGTATTCAATGCCCGGAATTTTGATGGCCAGTTGCTCTACAAATCGGTTGGCCAAGCTTCGCTCCAGCTTGTCGTCCAGCCAAATGCCATGGGAGACTCCCTTCATGTTGGCGCTGGACATATTGTTTTTGATACTCATCTCCAGAAACAGGCCCTGGGTTTTGCGGTCCTCGGTCAAGTAACAGATGCCTGCATCCACAGCGTCACGGTAGGTGTGGAAGGCACAGGGCCTGCCGTTGAGCACTACCTGGCCGGAACGGATGGGATCAATGGCGCACAGACCGCGCATAACCTCGCTCCGTCCCGCGCCCACCAGCCCGGCAAAACCCAGGATCTCCCCCCGCCGCAGGGCAAAACTGACTTCGCGGAAGATACTGCCGGTGAGGCCGTTGACCTCCAGAACCGGATCGTCCGCTGCGATACAGCTGCTCTTGGTTGGGTAGAGATTTCCCAGCTCACGGCCCACCATAGCGCGGATGATATCGTCTGCACAGATATCTCCGGTGTCCATGGTAGTGACATAGGTACCATCCTTGAACACAGTGACCCGGTCGCAGATTTCAAAGATTTCCGCCATGCGGTGGGAGATGTAGAGAATGCTGATTCCCCTACCGCTCAATTCCTTTACCAAATCAAAGAGCCGGGCAGTCTCCTTTTCCGTGAGGGAGGAGGTTGGCTCATCCAGAATCAGCAGCTTGCAGTTGAGTGAAACCGACTTCGCAATCTCAATGATCTGTTGTTCAGAGACAGTCAGCTCACTGACCAGCGCGCTGCTGGGAAAATTGGCGTTGAACTGCTTCAGAACCATGTCGACATCCGCCCAGAGGCGTTTGAAATCAATCATTCCCCCCTTGTGGGGCAGACGCCCGATGAAGATATTCTCCGCCGCCGTCAGGTGGGGGCACAGGCTCAATTCCTGATGAACAAAGCCTATGCCGATATCCTGGGCTTCTTTGGGACTCCTGGGGGCAATAGGCGCGCCTTCAAACAAGATCTCGCCCTCCGTGGGCGGAAACACGCCGCCGATGATGTTCATGAGGGTAGATTTCCCGGCACCATTCTCGCCGCACAGCGCGTGAACCTCGCCAGGCCGCACCTGGAGCTGTACCTGATCCAGCGCCCGGGTTCCGGGAAAGACCTTTGTCACACCCCGTACCTCCAACCGATACTCGCTCATACAGCCTCCTCCTGTTCTTTTGTCAGCGATAAGCCCCCCTGCCTCAGCAGGGTCTTCAACTGAATGGCCGCCGCGCCGATTGCCGTCCCATACTCACCCAGATTGGACACCCGCAGCTTGACCCTGCGCCCGGCAAAGCGCATCCGGCGGATCTTGACCACTTTTTGGATCTGTTCGATTAAAAGCGACTCATTTGACATTCCGCCGGCCAGTACGATCTTCTCGGGATCCAGCAGATTTATGTAGCTGGCAATGCCGATGCCGATGTATTCTCCCGCCCTCCGAACCAAGTCCAGTGCGGCCACATCCTGCTCCCGGGCGGCAGCGAACACGGTCTTGGCCTCCACCCGCTCAATATTGCCGCCTGCCAACTCCAGAATACGGGTTTTGACTCCGCTGGAAATCAGGTTACGGGCCTGCTGGGCAATCGCTCGCCCGGAGGCTACTGCCTCCAGGCAGCCGTTGTTGCCGCAGGTACACAGCGGCCCATCCTTCTCCACCGTGATGTGGCCCAGCTCCCCTGATGTCCCAGAGGCGCCGACGCACAGCTCTCCGTTTTCAATGGCCGCTGCGCCGATGCCATAGCCAAGGTTGATGCAGATAAAATAGTGATACCCCACACCTGAACCAAAGAATTGCTCCCCTAACGCCATAGCCCGGTTGGAGTTCTCCAGCCGCATAGGCCAGCGGATACTGGTCCGTTGTACAAGCAGCCGCCCCAGCGGCTCCAAAAGCGCTACATCCTCCCAATGAAAATTAGGGGAAAAGAGTACCCTTCCCTGGTCCAGGTCCAGAATCCCCGGCACACCCACCCCAACGCCCAGGACCCGGTGGAGCGGGATACCGCTTTCGCGCAATAGCTGGTCAATCAGCTCTGCGGCGGTCTGAATGACCGCGTCGGCATCTTCCGGTACCGGAATGGGACGCTTTGCCTTTGCAACAGGCATTCCATTGAGATCCATCACAAGCGCCCTCAGCACGGTTGGAGCAAAGTCGATCCCGACGCTGTAATAGCAGTCCCCAGCAAACTCATACATTTCGGGGCGCTTTCCGGACGCGCCCTCCTGCCTCCCACAGGAGCGTACAATACGGTTGTCCAACAACTCATCTGTGATCTTGATTGCGGTCGGCAGGCTCAGCCCCGTCCGGCGTGCGATCTCAGCCTTGTTGATAGCGCCTCTCTCCCAGATTGTTTTCAGCACCAGCCTCCGGTTCATCAAAGCTAAAGTGAATTTATCAACACCCACGTGAAAACTCCTTTTCCTCTGCCCATTCCCCTTTAAAATACGCCAACGCTCTTATCCTATTATACTAAGTTAAGTTAACTAACTTAACGAAGCAATTGTAGCGCCATGCATAAGAAATGTCAATCCCTCTTTTCTATTTTTGGCGTTTCGAATGATGCATCTGAAAACCTTTTGTATATTATACCGAAAGGTTTTTGAATATAGCATAAAATCAGGGGCGGCATTTTAGCAAAAATGCCGCCCCTGGTCTGATCCGCCGGAATCAATAGTAATGCTCAAGTCTTGGCACCCGCCAGCCGTTGTAAGAGATAATATGGGCCGCCCCAATGGCCGTTCCATAGTCGCCGCGGGTTCCCAAACGGAGCGTCACATGGCGTCCCGCCTGCCGCATCTGCCGCATTTGCATACTATGGGCTACCCGGTCGAAAAACAGCGGACCGTTTTTTGTCAGGCCTCCGCACAAAACGATACAGTCCGGATCCAGGATATTGATCGCCATGGCCAGTCCGATTCCGATATAGTCAGTAGCCTTGTCCACAATCGAGAGGGCTACCGCATCTCCCTTGGCCGCCGCCTCAAAGACCAGCTTGGCGTCAATCCGCTCCGATGCGCCGCCGCACCGCTCCCGCAGGCTGGTAGGGAGACCACTGCAAACGGCGTCTCTGGCCTGCAGGGCAATGGCCTCACCGGAAGCTACCGCCTCCAGGCAGCCGGAGTTTCCACAGGCGCAGAGCGGACCGTCTTTGCAGACAGTGATGTGTCCCAGCTCACCGCTGGTGCCGCTGCTGCCGTAGTAGAGCTGATTGTTCTGCATCAGAGCTGCACCGATACCGTGTCCAATGTTGACACATAAAACGGTATGGGTGCCGCTCTCTCCGCCATCCCCGCGCCAGCCACTCTCCGCTAGTGCCAGTGCCCGATTGGCGTTTTCGACCAACACGGGGTAGGACAGCCGGCTCTGAAGCCAGCTCTGAAGCGGAATATCGCTCCAGCCAAAGTCCGGGGAGAAGAGAATATGCCCGGCATCCCGCTCGATGAGGCCGGGCATCGCCACCCCCACTCCGGCCAACCGATCCAGTGCAACTCCGGATTCCAGCAGACTGCTCTGAATCCGCTCGCACAACCGGTCCACAAATGCTTCAACAGGCTGGACCTCCCCCGTTTCCACCATGGTTCCGTATACTACCTTCTGCGCCAAATTCATCAGCACCAGTCGTATGGTCCCACGGCCAATATCCACCCCCATATAATATTCGCTTTCGGGCACCACGCTTAACAATTCCGGCGGTTTTCCGCCGCTGCTCTTTCCCTTTCCCACAGCTCTCACCAGACCGCGGTTAATCAGATTTTCCGTGATGGTCATGACGGAGGGAAGGCTCAGCCCAACCCGTTTTGCAAGCGCAGCACGGCTGATGGGGCCCTCCAGAATGATCGTCCGCATAACGTTGCTCTTATTGGTGGGAGCTGCCCGATAGCGGTCGGCCCACGGGGTTTTGGGCATAGTGATACCTCCTTTTTTTACTACTTTTCTAAAGTATATCGCATTCAAATATATATCACAAGTAAACCGCACCATTTTTTGCAGATCAAGACGATTGACAATATCTCAGCCGTGTTTTAAAAACCGTTCTACCAAAAGTCTACCAGAAATGCCTTGGAATCCTTTGGGTTCCAAGGCGTTTTCACTTTTCCCGCTCCCGTATTGTCTACCAAACGTCTACCATAGTAACCTTTTGATTCTGTTTCCCCGCCTTTTATATCTCTATCCCCCGAAATGTGCATTGTTTCCTCCCCTGAAAGGGGCGTCATACGCCCCTCTGGCTCAAAATTCAGAAGGAGGAAATCCAAATGAGAAACCTCAAGCGGGCTCTCAGCCTGGCTCTGGCGGCGATCATGCTCATCGGCATGATGGTTGTCTCCGCCAGCGCTGCGGGCTTTGACGACTTCTCCGACAAGGATGAGATCGTCAACAAGGACGCCGTTTCCATGCTCACCATTCTGGGTGTGATCAACGGCAAGGAAGATGGGTCTTTCTTTGACCCCGCGGGCAATGTGACCCGTGCCGAGATGGCGAAGATGATCGCCACCGTCCTGAATCAGGGCGCCGATGTGGACGGCCTGTATGTCGGGATGAACACCGGCCTGACCGACGTGAAGGGCCACTGGGCTGAGAGCTACATCAACTACTGCTACAGCCTGGGCATCATCGCCGGCCGCGGCAACGGCAAGTTTGACCCCGCCGCTACCGTTACCGGCAACGAGGCCGCCAAGATGCTGCTGGTGGCCGCCGGCTACGACGCGCAGCTCGAGGGCCTGACCGGCAACGACTGGGCCATCAAGACCGCTTCCCTGGCCTCTACCCTGGGCATCTTTGATGACCTGACCGCTCCCACCGGCGATCCTCTGACCCGCGACAACGCGGCGCTGCTGATCTACAACGCTCTGGACATCGAAATGATCCAGAAGTACGAGAACGGCTACGCCATTGCCTTTGAGGATCACCGTACCCTGCTGTCCACCAAGTATGGCGTTTATAAGGTGGAGGGCGTGGTCACCGGCAACGAGTGGGCCCAGCTGGAGGATACCGACAGCGAGGACGCCCTGGCCACCGGCAAGACCAAGATGGATCACGTAAAGGTCTACAAGTCCACCACCAGCAACACCGTTGTGGGCGAGTATGAGGAGGAGAAGAACCCCGTTATCTTCAACGTGTCCACTCCCGTCGACATGCTGGGTCAGACTGTGACCATGTATGTGCGCAAGACTACCGTTCTGGCCAACTCCGAGGTTCTGGGCGTGTATGTGAACGGCAACAACAACGTGGTCAAGACCACCGCCGACACCCAGGACACCATGAAGGACTTCCTGAAGGGTACCGGCCTGAGCGTGGACGGCGATACCGCCTACTACGTCAACTACGGCGTAATGAAGGACGAGGCTGCCGCCACCAAGGCTATGGGCTTCGAGTCCGGCGACCGCTTCAACAGCGTGAAGGGCAAGACCAACGGCTACGGCGTGGAGCTGACCGCCATCGACAACGATAACGACGGCGAGGTTGAGTACGTGCTGTACCTCCAGGAGACCCTGTCCCAGGTCATCGCCAAGAGCGCCTCCAAGGAGACCACCACTCTGAACAGCTTCAACTCCAACAAGGCCATTGACAACGAGGACATCGTGACCGAGGCCAGCCTGGATGAGGGCGACCTGGTTCTGACCGTCTCCTACGGCGGCCGCTACTATGTCTCCGAGCCCCAGGTGATCACCGGCCAGATGGAGTCCTACACCGCCAACAAGGAGAAGGAGCAGACCATCACCGTGGGCGGCACCGAGTACCACCCCTCCTACATCCAGTACAAGGCTGACACCGCCGACAACACCTATGAGTTCGACGTGCTCAAGTGCGACAACGGCGGCGTGAAGTTCGACTCCGACTACGACTTTATCCTGGACAGCAACGACAACGTCATTGCCTACCGTCCCTCCGAGCAGGGCCTGTACGACTACGCCCTGGTTCTGGACTCCGGCTATGAGCCCGGTGCCTTTGCCTCCGACGCCTCCGGCAAGATCAAGGTCCTGCTGGCCGACGGCACCGAGGGCGTCTACACCCTGAACTTCTCCGCCTCCGCCAAGAACGTGGGCGAGCAGGTTGCTGACGTTCTCACCGCTAACAGCCATACTGAGAAATACAGCAAAAATCAGGGCATTCAGGAGCTGAAGGGCTTCCTGGGCACCTCCGACTCCGACAACTCCGCTACCGCCCCCTGGAAGACTCCTGTTGAGGCTGGTAATACCGGCGCCTTTGTCAACAAGAACATTGATACGACTGGTATTGCTGGTATCAACGACGCCGACTACAAGGACGGCCGCGCCGCCGGCTATGTCATCGCCTACTCCCTGAACGATGACAATGTGCTGACCATTAAGTCCATCGTAGGCAGCAACGACGAGGTTGCCGTGGTGACCAACGTCTTCAACCCCGCCGACGTGAAGCAGCAGGCCATGAGCAGCGCCTATGAGACCGGCGCCGCCCGTATCCGCTACAACAGCAACAACAGCCAGATCACCGTAGACAAGAACACTGTGGCCTTCTATTATGACAACAGCAATCCCAGCGATATCACCTACGGCGTGGCTGTCGGCTACAATGAGATGGCTCATGTGGATAACAACAAGGTGGTTTCCGCCCGCTTCCTGGACAGCAAGTCCACCCTGGCCTCCACCGTGCTGTTTGACGCCAAGGGCGTGGCCCTGGAGAAGGACTATGCCTTCGTTCTGAGCCGCAGCAACGTGGACAGCAAGTACGCCACCCTGAACGTGGTTCTGATGGACGGCACTGTGACCACCCTGAAGATCACCCGCGGCGACTACAACAGCACTTTCGCCGGTGATCCCGATGCTTTCGGCATCCCCTACGCCTACACCACCGACGGCAACGGCGTCTCCGAGCTGACTGACCCCGGCTTTACCAGCGCCACCGATAACGAGGGTGTTCTGCCCGTGGTCCGCGGCTATGCCCGCCAGTTGCGCAACGGCACTGTGGCCCTCTACACCGATAAGACCATGACCACTCTGGTCTCCGGCGCCTACGGCGACGGCACCTTCACCTACGAGGGCAACATCTGGAACGTGGAGGACGTGGACAACAGCTATGAGAAGGCTCCTGTCGGCTCCTTCTCCGAGAACGTGGGCCGCAAGGTCGTCATGGTTATCGACACCGACAAGAACATTGTCCGCGCCGCCTACATCCTGAGCACCCTGGACGGCGTGTACGCCGGTCAGATCAGTGTCGCTGCGGCCGCTGAGACTGGTGTGAATACCAACAGCACCAAGCTGGCCACCGCGACCGTGACCAAGCCCGCCGGCGGCACCGGCGCCCTCACCTACGAGTGGTTCAAGTGTGATGACGCGGCCGGGAGCAATCCTGTCTCCCTGAAGAACGATGCCAACTACACGGTCAGCTCCTCTGGTGTCACCAGTGTCCTGAATGTGAAGGCTGGCGTCCTCACCGCTGGCGATCACTACTTCAAGGTCGTGGCTACTTACACTGAGACCGGCAAGGTTGCCACCACTGCTGACGATGTGGTGAAAGTGACCGTGGCCGCCGCTCCTGCGGCTGGCAGCCTGAGCATCTCTAATACCGATCTGACTACACCCACCGTGATGAAGAACGGTACCCCGGTGACTGTTGCCGCTGGTACATCTCTGTACCTGGGTTTCAGCGAGGGCGACAAAGTCCAGATTGTTTCTAGCGACATCAAGGCTAACAGCTATTGGAAAGTGGCTGGTACTGTTTATCAGGCCTCCGGCGCTGGTATCCTGAGCTTCACCATGCCCAAGACTGATTTGACCATTGCGAAGGCTGATCAGCAGGTGAAGTATACCCTGGGCGAGGGCGTGTCCCTGACCGGCACCGATTACGATGTTGCCACCGGATATGCTCCCGTGGGAACAACTGTGACCATTACTGTGGCCCCCGCAAACGGCACCGGTGTGCTGGTCAGCAACGATGGTGAGCTGAAGTCTGCCGCTACGGGTTCTACTGTCGGCAGCGCAATTGCTAACGGTGGTACTTTCAAGCCCACTGTTAACGAAAGTGACGTCTACATGAACGCTGCTTCCATTTTGACCCTTTCGGCTGGCACTGGTACGGCTCCTACTGCGAAACTGACTGATGGTGGCACCGTACTGACCAGTGGACACTATGTGGCGACTGGGCTCAATGTGACTCTCACTTGTGGTGCGAACAATGAGACAATCGCTTGGACTGTGACTAGTCTGACCGTCGGTAATGGTATTACCGAGGTTACCGCTCCCGGTGTCGCTGCCGCTGGTGTGTATACCTTTGATATGCCCGCCACTGGCCTCACCGCGACCGAGAACACCTAAAACAGCACCGCTTTAAGTTGCATGCGACATCCCCCCGGGCTATACCCGGGGGGATGTTCTATTTCACCGCGAAATAATGGTATTTGGTGCCGCTGTAGTTCATATAGGAGCGGTTCCGGCTGTCCTGGGTAACGGCGAAGCCGCCGGCCTGGATCTGGATGGCGGGCGTGCATGGTCCGTTGATGTCCTGATAGAACACTGGCCAGCCGTCTACCGCCAGGCCGCCGCTGATGCTTTCGCCGCCGTTGCTTCCATAGCGGTTGCCAAGCGCCATCTCCACCAGAACCGCCCTGGGCCGGAATCCCAGGTGAATCGTGCGACTGGCGGCATTGTCGCCGGTATAGGCTCCTGTGCTGATCTCAGCCTTCTCCCGTTCCAGCCGCTCCGCCTGGGCCTTGGCGGCCCGCATGCCTGTGTCGATCCTGGCAAAGTCCTGATTGAAGTCCGTCCGCAAAAAGTTGTCGGACGGCTCCCATTGGTGCAGTTGATAGTGTTCCGTATAATTTGCCATATTTTTTACATCTCCTCCCCACGTAGGGACACCCCACTATCCGCCGCATGCCCAAACCCGGACAGTCTACAGCCGTGTTTGGAGGTTCCGTCTACCAAATGTCTACCACCTGAGGCCCTGAAACCCTTCTGGTTTCAGGGCCTCAGCCCTTTTTCCCTGTCAGGATTGTCTACCAAATGCCTACCAAGTAAACCTTTTCATGCCGTCACCGAGTTTTTTAGGTGAAAACGAGCAGATATTTGTACCTATTTCTCCTTTGTAAGGGGCGTCATACTTGACTGAAAAGCGCAGTCGTGAGTAGGATGCCCCGAAAGCTCAAAATTTAGAAGGAGGAATTCCAAACATGAGAAACCTCAAGCGGACTCTCAGCCTGGCTCTGGCCTCCGTCATGCTCGTGGGCATGATGAGTGTCGGCGCCAGCGCGGTGAACGCGAGCGATTTCACCGATGCGGATGAGATCGTAAACAAGGACGCCGTTTCTACCATGACTGCCCTGGGCATCATCAATGGTAAGGAAGACGGCAGCTACTTTGACCCCACCGGCAACGTGACCCGTGCCGAGATGGCCAAGATGCTCTGCGTCGCCATCAACGGCGGTGTGGATCCCGTGCTGGGCGTCAAGGACACCCCCACCTTTACCGACATCAAGGGTACCTGGGCAGAGTCCTACATTGAGTACTGCGCCGCCAACGGCATCATCGCTGGCCGCGGCAACAACAAGTTTGATCCTACCGGCACCGTGAGCGCCACCGAGGCCGCCAAGATGCTGCTGGGCGTGCTGGGCTACAACGCCGAGAAGTCCGGCCTGGTGGGCAACGACTGGGCCATCAACACCAACGTGCTGGCCAACCAGAACGGTCTTTACAAGAACCTGGCCAATCTGAACGCCAACACCCTGCTGACCCGTGACAATGCCGCCCAGATGATCTACAATGCTCTGGACGCCAACATGGTTGAGCTGAACGCCGCTGGCAACTACACCACCAGCCAGTACAGCTACACCGGCACCGAGTCCGTCGTGACCGGCACCGAGCGCGTGTGGGTTGTCAAGATCAAGGACAGCTCTGTTAACGATGCCGTCAAGGCTCTGGACGGCTCCGTCTACAACAGCCGTCAGGATGCTATCGACACTCTGAAGGACGCGAACGGTGGCACCACTCTTGATACTGGCAAGTACACTCTGGAGCAGAAGACCCAGAATGTTTACGGCGAGAACACCGTGACCAAGTACGCCGACGAGACCATGGGCCACAAGTACCTGTCCCTGATCACCGACGGCGACGCTGTGCTGACCGACGTGGAGAAGGACAGCAAGGGCACTTACACCCTGTACATGAATGGCATCACCACCAAGGGCCAGTACACCAAGGTCGAGGGTGACTACAGCAACCTGATCGGCCAGAAGGTCGAGGTTCTGTATAAGGACAGCGAGAATGTGTACGGCGTCTATGCCTCCACCGACAGCTCCCTGATCGTGGAGAGCACTGCCGGTAAGGTTGAGGCTGTCAAGAACGGCGAGGTCAAGATTGACGGCACCACCTACAAGGTGGACAGCAATGTGACCACTACCGCTCTCTACACCGGTAAGCTGATTGACGGCCTGAATGTGGGCGGCAACAAGGCCGCCGCTGTGAAGGCTTACGACAATGACGACAACGGCAAGATCGACACCGTTGTTTACGTCCCCTTCACCGCCGCCAAGGTGACCTACGTGGGCGAGAAGTCCTTCAACACCGATGTTAACACCAATGTTAAGTTTGAGGACGTGAACGCTTACGACGACATGGCCAAGAACGACTATGTCATCAAGAGCGACGCCGCCAACACCGTGGATGACACCGATACTTATGTCCTGGCTGAGACGGTCGAGGGCAAGATCGAGGCCACCAAGAGCGACTCCGTCCGCATTGACGGCACCTGGTACAACTATGTTACCAGCGATCCCGACACCGATCTGGCTCTGGACAGCACCGTGAAGGCCGCTGTGCTCAACGGCTACATCGTGAAGTCCGAGGTTATCACCTCCAGCCACGAGCTGCAGGATTACGCTGTGATCGTGAACACCGACAAGGATATCAACGGCGAGCAGGCCAAGCTGCTCTTTGCCGACGGCACCACCAAGGTGGTTACCACCGATAAGGACTACGGTAGCGCTGGCGAGAACTACGGTAACGCTCTGGTGACTTACGAGGTCAAAAAGGGCGAGTACGTCCTGACCAAGGCCAAGACCAACTCCGGCGACGCCGACAAGGCTGGCTTTGACCTGATTGTGACTGGCAAGTATGTCAACAGCTCTGGCAAGGGCAAGATCGGCGGCGAGAGCATCGCGGACGACGCCGTGATCTTTGTGAAGGATAGCGCGGGCAAGTTCTCTACTATGGCCGGTTCCGACTTTGCCAAGTACAGCACTACCTCTGTGGTGGACCAGAATATCACTGCTTACGCTAACAAGGACAACTCCACCGGTTACAACAGCATTGTCCTGGCTTACGTAGAGCTGAACGCGAAGGTTAACTCCATCACCAGCAACTACGGCTATGTGACCAGCGCCGTGTCCACCACCAAGAACAATGACGGCGAGACCGTGTCTTCCTTCACCTTCTGGGATGGCGCCACCGAGCACAAGGACATCATGACCGACGAGAAGGTTTCCCTGTCCAAGGGCGACATCTTCACCTACGAGGAGAACAAGGACGGCAGCTACACTGTCACCGAGGTCGACAACCTGCTGCGTACCGCCATCATTGCCTACAACGAGAAGAACGGCGATATCCGCTTCACCGACGCTTCTCTGAGCGACAAGGGCAGCAATGTCAACGCTGAGATCACCAAAGATACCGTTATCATCGGCATCAACAGCGATGACAAGGCCGGCGTTGAGGGCGTGGTGCCCACTATCGCCATCGAGACTGATAAGTCCGGTGTTTACCAGGCCAACGCCTACTATGTGATGGGCGCCGGCGACGAGGTGAAGCTGCTGGTGGTTGACACCTACGGCAACATCCCCGCGGTTGACAGCGTAACTACTGTTACCGACGAGAGCAATCTCGGTACTGCTCTGAAGCAGTACACGGATGTGACCTTTGAGGGTAATGCTACTATTTCCAGCAAGCTGGAGATCCCCGCTGGTGCCACCCTGAACGTCAAGGGTGATCTGACCGCAAATGCTGCTATCGTTGGCAACGGCACCCTGAATGTGACTGGCAATATCAGCGACACCAGCAAGGTCAGCACTCAGCTTGAGTCCACCAAGACCGGCGAAACTGTTTCCGTGTCCGGCGGTGTGGTTCTCGGCGACGTGACCGGCAATGTCGGCTCCGGTAGCGCTCTGTACTCCGGCGATCAGGTTAAGGGCAAGGTTATCGTTCAGATTACCGTTCCTGCGGATGCGGTGACTGACGGCACCTCTAAGATTAAGTTTGACGGTTCCGAGCCCTCTACCCCCACGCTGACCAATCGTAGCGACATTTATCTGGCTATCGATATGAGCCAGTCTGGCCAGAAGGTTATCACCATTGACAAGGACGGCGATTGGAGCTCTACTACTAACGATGTGTATACCCTCACCGTGAAGTGGTAATCTAACTGCAATCGGCTTATTACGAAGAGAGCCGCCCCCGATTGGGGGCGGCTCTTTTTGTTAGTGGAAGGCTATATAGTAGTAGCTCATTCCGGATCGGTTTGCGTCCGCGTAGAATCTGCCCTCTATCAGGTCGCCGCGGGCCACCCGTATTCCGCTGCTGGTGATCTCCACCAGGTTTCCGTCCCGCATGGTGACCGGTGCTCCTTGCAGCGCCAGTCCGCCATAGGTATACCGATCGGACTGCATTGCGCCGTCCTGCCTTACCACAAAGACTGCCCGGGGCGATACCCCCAGCGAAATATCCCGGCTTCGGGCGTCATCCCCTGTATAGCTTCCACTTAGAATCTCAGGCTTTAAGGCCAGTGCTTTATCCAGCACACGGAAATCCTCGTTGAAATCCGTGCGCAGGAAATTGTCCTCCGGCTCCCACTGGTGCAGGTGATAGTGTTCCGTATAAGCTGCCATTTTCATTCCTCCCGCAGGGGGGGCGGGCAGCGCCTTTGCTGTACTGGAAAACGCGGCCCCTGCGGGAAAGGAACCCCCGCGTCCGGCTGTCTACCG
>OGZB01000882.1_pt1 | contig 18217 bp, 16 predicted proteins | sample 1576691 | NCBI WGS metagenome assembly OGZB01 (sample SAMEA3541479, study PRJEB24748) | human gut metagenome | biome: human gut; feature: human-associated habitat; material: faeces | place: China | collected 2012
ACTTAAACCTGAGGACATACATACTATGTTTATGGTTTTCGAGTGCCATATTAAAGATAACAAAGTATTCCTTTCTTACCTCGCTAAATGAGTCGTTTGAAACATCCATCGTTCTATAAACTTTGCCATCCACATACCATCTTAACTTGTCTGCTGTCCATTCAACTCCATATACATGATATTCTGTTCTGTCAGCCACTGCTACTGAACTTCCTGAATCTGCGTTATTATTTCCCGGATCATTAAACCAATGCAATGTTCCATATACAAGATTTTCATCATTGATTGCTTCCATAATGTCTATTTCACCACATTTAGGCCAACCTACAGAATCCTGATTTGCTCCAAGCATCCAAAACGCAGGCCAAACACCTTTAAACTTTGGCATTTTAATTCTCGCTTCAATCTTTCCATATTTGAAGTTCTTCTTATTCTTTGTTGTAATTCTTGAAGATGTATATTTCATTCTGCCATAGTCTTCACGCTTGGCTGTAATCTTCATAGTACCATTACTTACCGTAATATTTCTGTCAGTATAATACTGCTGTTCGTTATTACCCCAGCCCCAGCTTCCTGTTCCTATTTCATAGTTCCATGTGTTAGTGTCAAGAGAATTACCATTAAACTCATCTGACCAAACCAATTCATAATTGTCTGCTGCTTTAACAGTATTACTAAAAGCAAATACCGTTCCAATGACAGAAAATGTCAATAAAGCCTTTGTCAATAAACTCTTCTTCATATCATTCTCCTTAATTTTAATTATACGTTCCAAGGTCTTCGTCCACCATTATTCAAACATAGGTAGTACAATACCCTTTGATTCCATAATATATCTAAACAAATAAAAACGTTTTTTGCAAGAGTTTATTGTTATTTTGCACAAAAAATAACACGCAGGTAATTTCCACGTGCTATTTTACTTAATATGTAATTATTTTAATATTATTCTATGATAAATCTATGTAAATAAATATATATGAATAAATCTATATAAACAAATCTTTGTAAATAAATCAATATGAAAATTAATCTACTGAATTAATAATCCACTGACCATTCTTAGTTGTAGCAGATACTGTAAAACCATCATAATAGAAGAAGCCATCATACTCACCTTCTTCAAGACAGCTCTTATCCTTATCCATACTCTTATACTTTCCAATTGCAGCTACTAACTCATCCATATTCTTTCCAATATACTTTTTAGCAGTACTCTTACCATTGCTATTTGACTTAGCCTTAGTTGCCTTTTCAGAACTCTTCTTTACAACCTTCTTAGCCTTCTTAGTTGTGGTTTCAACCTTTTTAGTTACCTTTTCAGTAGCCATCTCTGTTACCTTCTCCGTTGTTTCTTCTTTATTTTTTTTCATAATGGCTGTTTCACCCTTATCAGCCTTCTTCTTTGTTTTCTGTTTTGCCTTTGTAGTAGCCTCTTCCACAGCTGTAGTTTCAGCAACAGTAGTTGTTTCCTCCACAGTAGTCTCCTGCACAGTTGTTTCTGCAACCGTAGTTGCTACAGCTGTAGTTGCCTCTTCCTTCTTGCCATTTCCACAACCTACTGTTAAAACCATGGCTGCCATAACAGTTCCAATCATAAAATACTTTCTCATTCTCTATTATCTCCTTAACTTACAATATTTAACAACTTAATATACGTTATTCCATATTCCAAAACATTTTTTAACGCAAACACGTTGATTTTCTTGTTTTGAAATATACCGACGTATATTAAGTTTTTTATTCTTCTAGTTCTAATGATGTTTTTACACCGGAAGAATAGTATTTGTTATCCTTCTGGGTTATTACATCTATGTCGTATGTTCCTGCTTCTACTTGGGATGTGTCTAAGTACATGCCGTAGTCATATCCTTCGTTTTTTGACGTTACGTCTATTGGTGCCGGAAATGCTTCATATGTGTATTCATTGTCTTTACTTTTTAGGCGTACATAGATTTTGCTATCGTCATCTATGTATTTTGAATCCACTTTTCCACTTATTGGTACATATTCTTCATCGTCGCCAATTTCTGCAGTTGTGTTGCTGTTTACTTCCATTGTGTTTAAGTTACCTGCTCTTAATGGGGCTGCCATATATGGTGCCTCTTCTATAAGTGAATGTATGTGTCTTTCTACAAGTTCAATTACTACTTTGTCTGCTTTTTTTTCATTTTGCAGATTCCAGTTGTATGGAACTGCCTTGGTAAAATAGCCATTGTGAAATTCATCTGCCACAAACGGTATTAACGCATTTCCAAATGAGTCACGGTACATTACAATTGATTCTTTTTTGTCTTTGCTTTCTGTTTCAATTGATATATCTGTAACTTTTTTGTTGTTTGAAGTTACTTTGTACGAACTTTTTTTATTGTAGATTACATTTGTATCTTTTTTGTTTCCTTTTGGAAATAACATTCCATACAAGTCCCCTGAAAAGTTTTTCTTTATGGTGTGCCTTTCATTAGTATAATCGTAGTGGTCTTTTCCTAAATAGTTAAGTATGGCATTACAGCCCATTGCCGCTCCCTGATTATTCCAATGGCTATCAAGCTTGTGATATACTTCTTTTCCGGAATCAATGAACATTTTCTTTAAATCAACTGTGTTTATATTTTCTTTTTTCATTTCTGCCTGTAATAAGCTGTAATTATTCTGCTCACTTGTTTTTATGTATCGCTTTGGCATATATTCAGGATAAAGCGAGTTCTTATTTGGTGCTATTACAAATAGAAACTGTCTGTTGTTCTGTTCCACATTTTCCTGCAATAAAGATAAAACTCTTCCACAGGAATAGATTTCTCTTTTTGACAAAGTATTTTGTCCAAGATAATCATCTAATGTTTCACTGAAAAACAAATAGCCTTTACTGCCAACTATAACTTTCTCATTTCCTGATTGTCTGAAAACATTCTTCTTTATTATAGCATCTGCTTCAATTAAATTCTGCCTAAAAGCAAAATTGTCTGAAAAATAGTCGTTTAACTGATCAAAAAACTTTACATTTAACTTTCCGCCTGTCTTAATTGACGGGAAAATCTGTACCTGTCTCTGCTCCACACTTACATCTGTTTTAAAAAATAACATTCCAAGAGATGGTAGACACAGTAAACAGAAAAATATTATTATAAATATTTTTTTCTTCATTTCGGTCACCTCTTAAAATCTAAAATAAATAAACGGATTATAGGTTGCTGTTGCAAGACTTATAATGCATACAAGTAGTAATCCTATATCTGCTATGTGAATTATTGTTTCATTTATGTTGCTGCCAATCTTTTTAGAAATGGTATTTTCCAACTTCTGTCTTAACGGATATGCAAAAATAATTGCCATTATTATAACAAATATATAATATGGACTAAGAAGTCCTGCCACAAGGCTGATTGACTTTACTTCCATATTAAAGCCGGTAAACATTGTTTTTAACATCGTAAGACCAAGTCCTACTGAATCTGCCCTGAACATTACAAATCCGCAAACCACAACTATCCATGTAATAATATTTTTTATAATGTTATTTTTTATTTTAATTATACTGCCCAATGTGTCTTCTATTACATTGGCAACTCCGTGGATTAATCCCCATATTACAAACGTCCAGTTGGCTCCGTGCCATATTCCTGTCAGAAGAAATACTATCATCTTATTGAATTCACATCTAAACTTTCCTTTTCGATTTCCACCTAAAGGTATGTAAACATATTCTCTAAACCAAAGTGATAGGGAAATATGCCATCTTCGCCAAAAATCCTTTATTCCTTTTGCGCTGTATGGGTGGTTAAAGTTTTCATTAAACTCAAAGCCAAATATTTTTGCCATTCCTATTGCCATATCAGAATATCCACTAAAATCATAATAAATCTGAAGTGTATAAGCTATTGCTCCAACCCATGCCACAAGAAAATTATAATCGGTAATCTTTAATGCAAATATTGAATCCGCCATATATCCTGTGGCATTTGCAATAATAAGCTTCTTTGTAAGGCCTCTTATAAATCTGCTAATTCCTTCAGTTGTTTTTTCAATACTGCTTGTTCTGTTGTTAATCTGTTTTGCTATTTCATTGTATCTGATAATAGGTCCGGCAATAAGTTGCGGAAAGAATGATACATAAAGCATCAGGTTAAATAGATTCTTCTGAACCATTTCAGGATTTCTGTACACATCAATTACATATGACAATGCCTGAAATGTAAAAAATGAAATTCCTATTGGCAGGGCAATTCCCGGAATCTTTATATTAAGTCTTCCTGCATAATTAATATTTTCCAAGATAAATGCTGTGTATTTAAACACACACAACACACCTATATTACAAATAACTGCTATTATTAAGACAATCTTTTTTCCTGCTATATTATTAGCCTTACTAAATCTTCCCTCCATCAAACCAAATATGTAATTAGCTATTATTGAACCAATCATTAATAATACATATATTGGCTCTCCAAATGCATAAAATATTAGGCTTGCGATAATCAATAATGTATTCTTCCCCTTTATTACCGGCACTATAAAATATAATGCGCAGACAATAGGCAAAAACACAAAAAGGAATATTGCCGAACTAAAAACCATGATCTGCTCCTCGTAAACGTTGTCTGTATTTCTTAACGTCTTATCTATGTTTTTATTAGATTTTTCTCTTGTCTACCGGATGACAATTGTAATTCTTATACGATAAATTATAGTACTTGTTATAATCCTTTGCTCTTGCAAATAAAGCATCATATACTTTTCCGTTTAATTCAACCCATGCATGTTCTGAATCATGTGCCACATAAACATCCTTGTATCCTGCTTCGTGAAGTAAAAATGCAAGTGCTGCTGATTCTGAAACACAACAACCATCTCCGTGGATAAAAATATCATCTGCAAATGTAGATTCCCAACCTTTCTGCTTATAAATCTTTTTAAGGAATCTATATCTCTTATATGGACGTTTTGCAATCCAGTCAAAACATTTTCTTAGTTTCTGCTGCTTTGTATCTGTATATTTGCATAATTCATTTAACTGCTTTCTTGCTCTCATCATTGTTTTGATTTTGGCAACGCTAAGGTCAGTCTGCTTAGCCTTTCCGGCTTTGTCAAGTTTAATGCCGTCAACAGTACATTTCTTAGCCATCTTTCCATTAGTACGTCCGAAATAATAATAGTCCTTTTTGTACTTAGCCCAACCTGTAACCATTACTCCTTTTTTATCAAAAAGGTATGTTTTATTCTTTACTGTAACTAACTGGTTCTTTATTTTTTTGCCTGATATCTTGCAATAAGTCTTGCCCTTTTTAGTTTTAAATTTTGCAACAGGGGTTTTCTGTTTCTTACTGTTTGCTTTTTTTGTTTTATTATTTGAATCTTTGTTATTTTTGTTTACAGTTTCTTTATTGTTTAAATCTGTATTGTTTTTGTTTACAGTTGTTTTCGTTACGTTACTTTTGTTTTCCGCCTGATTTGTTGTAGTTGGTGTTTTGTCATTTGTTACTGCTGTCGTCGTTACTGCGCTTATCATTCCTACGCAAATCATTACTACCAGAAAAATCATTATTTTCTGTGTCATCTTTTTCGTTCTTCTGTTCTTCTCTTTCATCTTTCTGTGCTCCCTTCATTTTCCATAACCTTAGTTATCCCGTTATGTCAATCGTAAAATATCAGATAACCTTCCCCATATTTTAATCAAGTAATATCATGTGATGTCATTGTGATATTTGCTATGTACATAATAGCACTAAAAGTTTTATTTTCAAGTTGTTTTTTCCGTAATTTTGTAATATTTTTATATTGTTTCTTAATGTCATATTTTAACTACATTTAGGCTACATTTTGGAATAATCTTATTACATTTTCGTTACATTTTTAACAAAGAAAAAACTATTTTCATAACATTTATTTAATCTGACTTCGATGTTCCAAAAGAACAATCTATGTAATCAGATTTACCTTATGAAAATAGTTTTTCTATAATCATTTAAATTATATTTTTACGATATGTTTTACGGACGCTGTCCAAGTCCACCTTCCAATGTTATTGTTTCGCCTGTCATAAATTTAAAATCCGGTGAAGCAAGCTGAACGCAAACACGACCGATTTCTTTTTCTACATCGCCATAATGTCCCATAGGTGGCATTTTAACGTTAGCCTTAAATGCTTCCGGATAAGCTTTTTCAAAGTTTTCAAGTTGTGCTGTCCATGCTAGTGGGCAAACAATGTTAACATTAATTCCATCCGGTCCCCATTCTGTTGCTGCAACTCTTGTCAAACCTCTGATTCCTTCCTTAGCCGCCGCATATGCGCACTGGCCATAATTTCCAAACAAACCTGCACCTGATGCAAAGTTGATAACTGACCCCTTAGTTTCTTTCAAATATGGATAGCATGCCTTCATATAATGAAATGTTGCATATAATCCTGAGTAAACTGCTAAATCAAACTGTTCAGTTGTATGGTCTGCCAATGTTACACCTGAGGCAGATGCCTGTGCATTATTAATTAACACATCAATTCTTCCAAAGGCTTCCATTGCCTGCTTTGCAACACTTTCAGCTAATGCTTCATTATCAGCACCTGCACTTATGTCTGCCTGGACCGGAAGAACCCTAATTCCATATTTTTCTTCTAATTCTTCCTTGGCATCAGTAAGCTTTTTAACATTTCTACCTGTAATTACAAGATTGGCACCTTCCTTGGCATATGCTGTAGCTATACCATATCCTATAGATCCACAACTTCCGTCGCTTAAGACTGCTCTTCCTCCGCCTGTAATAATTGCTGTTTTCCCTTTCAATGTACCCATATCATTACCTCCTATAAAATACGTTACTATTACTTTATATTAATTTTTTTGTAAGAACTCCAGTCACCATAATAATTCTTATTGTCTGACTTATAATATGCTCTTACCCTTACAAAATAATTCTTTCTATTTTTTATCTTTGATAAAGTTCCTGTACTCTTTCTTGCAGAAATTCTTCTATATTTGGCTCTGGAGGTTGACTTTCTTCGACCATATTGAAGCTGATATCCTGATGCATTATAAACATTGTACCAGCTTACTTTAATTTTCTTCCTGCCTGTACGTTTAATTTTTAAATTTGAGACTTTTGATGGTTTAATTATAACAGTAAAAGTTGCTTTTACACCACTTCCGTCTGTTATCCTAGCTATTACATTAACTTTTCCCGGTTTATAAGCTCTTAAAATTCCTGTGTTTGTATCAATAACAGCACTTCCCGTATTACTTACTTCCCACTCAATATCTTTTGCAGTTGCATTGTCAGGTTTTACAATAGCCTTCAATCTTATTGTTTTGTTAACTGAAACCGTCTTATTTCCTGTAACGGTTATGCTTTTCACGTAATTATTAAATGAATAAGATATTGAATATATTCTCTTATACTTTCCTGTGCTCTCCTCATCTTCAGTTAATACTTTTATGTAATACACACCAGGCTTTAAAGTAATCTCTTCGCTATACTTAACTGATTTTCGATATCTTCCGCCTTTAACTTTTTCTTCTTTTATAAGAGACAATTCGTTGTCATATAACTGAAAAGTGGACTGTCCTGCATTGGATTTATAATTGATAATAACTTTGCTCTCTTCGTCTATAATTATCTTATAATATTCGCACCCATGTTTCTCTGAAAGTGTTGTAGTTACACTTTCATCTTTCTGCAACTCTCCTGCATTCCTAATAGTCTGACTTATATCGTTATTATCTGAATTATCCAAATCTGATTCTGCTGCATTGGTCTGTATCATCAAGGCAAACACTACACAAAATACTAATATAATTCCTGTCAATGTACTCTTAACTATATCCTTCACTTTGTCTCTCCTTCATACCCCTGATTATAACACATTTATGGTACGTTTTCTTTATTTTTGTTGCATATTTTTTATCATTTGCAGTAGCGCCATATCCTCAGCCTGTACCTTAATATTAGCCTTTAATGGTTCACCGTCAGGTGGGGTAACAGTTAGTTCGATTACACTGCCTTCTTTTACTTCCGGCTGGATTCTTGCAAAAAATTTTGGAAGCATTGGATGGCGTGTGACAAACTTTTCAAACATGCCTTTAAATTTCATCATATCTAATGGATTCATTGTTTTTCTCCTTTTCGCTAACTTTTCCAAATAAGTTCAGATTTTTTTATGCAAACACGTTAATTTACTTATTGTTTGCTACTAAAAAATTTCTGACCTTATTATAAAAGCCATATACTTTGGTATATCTTAACAGTAAAGTTAGTTATATGTCAACGATATTCAATCTAGGCTATGTAATATGAATAAGATTTGATGGTATGATAGTTTTGCGAATGTACCTAAAAAAACGGGCAACTTGAAATAGCGGGGTACGTTTATTGCAAACTCAAACTATATGTTGTATTAATTTGATTGCTTTTTAGGTGAGTGTACCCCGAAAAATAGCCTTTTTGAAATGTCGGGGTACATAACGCAAAAAGGGCTCCAATGCTGATTAGCATATTGCAATAAACTAATTAGCATCGTGCCCTTTTAATTCGGATTGATTATTATACAATATTTATTCTTAATTCTGGTAGTGTTTTGCCTGTGTATTGTACATATTGTAATAGAAGCCTTTTTGGTTTTCCATTAGTTTGTCATGGCTTCCGTCTTCTATTATTGTACCACCATCAAATACTATTATTCTGTCACAGAATCGGCATGATGATAGTCTATGTGATATGTAGACTGCAGTTTTGCCTCCTACCAGTTTATCGAAGTTGTTATATACTTCAAATTCAGCAATTGGATCTAGTGCTGCTGTTGGTTCATCAAGTACTACTATTGGTGAGTCTTTGTACAGGGCACGAACTATTGCAAGTTTTTGTGCCTGCCCTCCTGACGGCTCTATTCCCGATTCATCAAACATCTTGTATAGATTTGTATTTTGTTTGTCTTTCAATGAGTTAATCCAACTGTCCATTTCTACTATTTCACATAGTTCATTTATCTTATTCTCAACATCCGGATATTTGTTTTGTCCCATATCTATGTTGTCTTTTATGGAAAATGCCATAAGTTTGTAATCCTGAAATACTACTGAAAGCAAATCAAGATATTTGGAGTATTCTATGTGGTTTATATTCACTCCATTTACAAGTATTTCTCCTTCCGTTACTTCGTACAGTCTGCAAAGTAATTTTATGAAGGTTGTTTTTCCTGCACCGTTTTTTCCTACTATTGATAAGTGCTCTCCTGAATGAATTATTGTATTTATGTTTTTTAGAATATAAACATCTGTATTAGGATATTTAAAACTTACATTTTTAAATTCAATTGAAACACCATTATTAATATTAGGAACTACTGCATTTTTGCTTTCTTCGTATTTTCTGTCGATTTCTGCCTGTTCTATGTAATCAATATAATATTTCAGAACTGATGCCGTATATTTTAATTCCAACAAGCCTCTTGAAATACCGTTAAGTGCTTCCGTAAACTTAAGTATAGCCTGTACCAAACTGCTGAAATCACCTACTGTAATCTTTTCTGTCAAAGTATTTATGCCAAGAATAATATAAACTACAATATCGCAGACTTCTGTTGTCGTTACTGCGGCTTTATCCTTATTCCATATTTTCATTTCACTTTTCTTTGACAGATTATAAATGCCGTTGCTCTGCTTTTTCTGGTTGTCTATAATCATATCGTCTGAATGATATATTCTAATGTCCTTAGCATATTCACCTGTTGTAAGTTCATCAATATAATAATCAACAACACGGTCCATTTCCATAGCTTCTGAAAAATACTGTTCCTTTATTTTTGTTGTTTTCATTGTTATATATGTGTTAACTACGAAGCTTAACAATACAGGAATTATCAGCCACACAGAGCATTTAACTACTATGTAAATAACACCTGCAAGGACTAAAATATTACTCAAAAGTCCTACTATACCATCTGTAAGTCCCTGAATTAAATTTGTCTGCTCAAATGCACGTCCTGCTTTATTTATACTGTCTAACATTTCTGAATTTTCCGTGTATTCAAACTTCATTTTCATAGTGTTAGAACTAATTTCCATATGAAGCATTCTGTCAAACCGGTCATTACAATAATTCTGCTTCTCATTGGCAAACTTGTTTCCTACTACGTGAATGTATGTACCAATACATATGAACGCAACCCAGAATATTATCATATTCATGTTTCTGTTCTGCTCATATACAATCTCGTTAATTAAATACTTTGAGCCAATAATTGAAACAAAAGGTCCTGCCGTACTGATTATGACTGACATTAATATGTATAAATAATATATAGGAAGATGTTTCCATGCAAACTTTGCAAAATATTTTGTGCAAAACCAAATATCTTTTATTCCGCCAAAAAATTTGTTTAACATACCTCACCCTCCTTATCTTTGTAATATTGAGCCTGAACCTGGAACATATTTCTGTATTTTCCATTGGCTTTAATTAGCTGTTCATGAGTGCCCTCTTCAATAATTCTGCCATCTTCAAACATAACTATTTTGTCACAAAATCTTGTACTTGAAAGTCTGTGTGAAATAAAAATAGCAGTCTTTCCCTTTACCATTTGATTAAATTCCTGATACATTCTGTCTTCTGCCAATGCGTCAAGTGCCGCTGTTGGCTCATCCAAAACAAGAACTTCTCTGTTCTGATAAAGCGCCCTTGCCATGGCAAGTCTTTGTCTTTCTCCACCTGACAAATCAACACCGTTAGGGTCAAATATTCTAAGAAGCATAGTGTCTATTTTGTTTTCATATTTGTTAATCTTTTCATCCAAACCACTTCTTTCCAAAGCCTCCATTGTTCTGTTTTTGTCCGTCTCATTTTCAGGCTTCATTGAAATATTCTGCCATACCGGAAAAGCAAAAATTTCAATGTTTTGGAACACAGGCGCAAATATTTTAAAATATGTATCTCTGTCATACTTCTTTACATCAACTCCATTAAGAAGAATCCTTCCCTCTGTTGGCTCATAAAGTCTCATAAGAAGCTTTGTTAAAGTTGTTTTTCCTGCGCCGTTAATACCAACTACCGCCAACTTGCTTCCCGCTTCAATAGTCAGATTAATATTCTTTAGAACATATTTTTCGTGTCCCGGATATTTAAAAGATACGTTTTCAAATTTAAACTCAAATTGCTTCAAGCCTATATTCTTACTTACGCCCTGGCCTTTTTCAATGTCAGGCTTGTCCTCATTCCAGTCCATAAATGTTCTAAAATCGTCAAGTTCCATTCGGTTCATATTCATCCAAACCATATTGCAGAACATATCTGTCATAGCTGTGGAAAATGATGCAACCAAACCTATGTATAAAACAAAATCAGAAATGCTCATTCCCTTATTTAAAACCATATAAATCAATACTACGTATAGTAATAAATTCTGAAAAAGGCGAAGAAAACTCATCTTTGCCTCGCACATTACCCATTTTCTGTGATTTTTCTTGCAGGCTGCATAATAAACTGTATTTATGTCTTTCCACGTCTGTTCAATAAAATCCTGCATTTTAAATAATCTTATGTCTTTGGCATATTTAAAATCTCTTGCTGTTGAAGAAAAATAATAATTTTTTCTAAAATTAGATGACATTGCATCTCTAAAATTTACTTTCGTCCACTCCATTGTTGAATCAAGGATTTTATATATAAAATATGAAATAACTACCAGCACCAAAATTATCAAAGGATTAATTACTGCTATTGCCGCACCTGCTATAACTACAAGTACAATATTTGAAAGAATATTACTTCCTCTTCTACAGTAACCACTAATTCCCTGATAGTTATACATTGCATGTTTTGATCTTTCAATCAAATCAAGGAAATCCGGATTTTCCATATTTTTAAAATCTGTTGTAAATGATTTTCTAAGATATTTTGAAACTAACCCCTTATATACCTTGTCCCAGGCATACTCGCCTACATATTGAGCCTTTGTGTTGATAAGCTTTACTACAAGAATTATAATTCCCACTGCTACCAACACTTTAATCATTGTGTCTGTTGTAACTTTATTTTCTACTAATGCCAATACAATCTTTGGAATATAAATTCCAATAAGCATATACAATGCCGACAATACTCCCACTACAATCATTGCTATAATAAACTGATTGTTTAACTGCCATGTCAGCTTTACTGCATATACAAAATTGTTAAACATTCCATGCTTAGTCGCCTGTATTCCTTTTCGCTCCCTTTCGTGAGATGCGGAAAAGAAATTCTTAATTGCCTCCAATATTTTCTTCATATACATTCCCTCTTTTACTTTCATTGTGGGTTTCTATGGTAACTATTGCAACTCTTTTAATTTTCGCAACTCTATGCAACTTTTTTTGCAACTCTTACAACTCTTTTTGCAACGAACTTTTCGGGGATAAATAATAGATTTTAACAAATTTAGAATTTGATTAGAATAAATTATTGATTTTTCAATACTCCCTCTTTTTCTACACTAAGTACAGTATAACATAATATCTATGGCTTTGGGGGACTATTTAAACTTCCAGTTTATGTAGTTTGGTAGAAGACAAGGTTAATTCAATTCAAGTAGGTAATTACCCCATAGAAGCAAGTTTATGCATACTATGGGGTAGATTTCAAGATTCATTGTTATTGAAAATAATATGAATTGCCCCATATGATTAAGTTTTCTCTTTTTATGTGGCAGATACAAAGATTCATCATATTCAAACTAATATGTAACTACCACATAGAACCGAGTTCTCATATTCTGTGAGGTAAGGTTGTACCATACGAACAAGAAATTTCAAATATGGTACAGATATTAGCTTGTTCCTGCTTAACGCAGAAGAAATCTGTACCATACAAACAAGAAATTTTACATATGGTACAAATACGAGCTTGTTCAATCTCAAATCAGAACAAATCTGTACCATACGAGCAACAAATTTCATATATAGTACAAATACAAGCTTGTTCAATCTCAAATCAGAACAAATCTGTACCATATGAGCAAGAAATCTTATATATGGTACAAATATAAGTTTGTCCCAGCTCAAATCAGAAAAAATCTGTACCATACGAGCAAGAATTTTCATATATGGTACAGATATTAGCTTCTTCCAGTTCAAACCTGAACAACTCTGTACCATATAAAAAAGAATTACCGTATATGGTACAAATATAAGTTTTACGCGATGTTTATTAGCTTCACTCCAGTCCACATCTCCTTGTGTGCTTGATTTTTCCGGATGCCGGATCAGACGCCACATCTCCTTGTCCTTTGGACAAGAAGCATTCCTTGCATTCAGCTCGGTCAAATATAATATGTTTATATCCTTTCCATAAATGCAAAAAAAAGAACTATGCTACAATAAATTTCCAGTATCAAACATAGTTCTTTATTACTCTGATTTAATTTAAATTTCTTATATTATAATGCTTCCTTGATTGCAGCCATTAATTCATCATATGTTTCAAAAGCTGGAAGTTCAGGATATTCTTTCTTGATTTCATCTGTGCTTCTGAATAAAAATCCTGCCTTACTTGCCTTAATCATTCCAAGGTCATTGTGGCTGTCTCCGCTGGCAATTGTGTCATATCCGATTGACTGCAATGCCTTTACCGTAGTAAGTTTTGAGTTTTCAATTCTCATCTTAAATCCTGTGATTTCTCCATCTTCTGCTACTTCCAATGAGTTACAGAAAATTGTAGGATAACCTAACTTCTTCATTAAAGGTCCTGCAAACTGTGTAAATGTATCACTAATAATAATTACCTGAGTAATCTCTCTTAATTCATCTAAAAATTCTTTTGCACCAGGCATAGGATCAATCTTTGCAATTGTTTCCTGAATTTCCTTAAGTCCTAATCCGTGCTCTTTTAAGATGTTAATTCTATAATTCATAAGCTTATCGTAATCAGGCTCATCTCTTGTTGTTCTCTTAAGTTCAGGAATTCCTGTTTCTTCTGCAAATGCAATCCATATTTCAGGAACTAATACTCCCTCTAAATCTAAACAAACAATATTCATTTTCTCGTTTCTCCTTTAGTCCATTAAAAGTCGTACATTCACACTGTACAGTTCAACATTGTAGCATACTTTTTTTGATTTGTCTAAAAGTTATGATATGCTACTTTGTAACTCATTTGCTTTTTTTATGATTTTACAAACTTTTACCTTTTACAAATCTACTAATTTAAGGTCAAAAAATGGGCATAGTTTTTACTACACCCATTTTCATTTATAGCACTTGAAAGTTATTAATGTATTTACAGATTATTTTTTATGTATTCTTTTACTAATTCTGATGCATTATCTTCATTATAACCATTTATTACAATAGTTATTTTTTGACCATATCTTGCTCCAAAAGATATAACCTCTGTAATGTTTTCAACATTTGTTATTTTTTCTTCTTTAAGAATAAATATCTGTATTCCGAGTTTTTTTGCAATGTCAGCCAATTCTGCTATTGGTCTTGCATGCAATCCATCCACATCATTTATTATATGGTCTATTTGAATCATAACTATGTCTCCTTACACTTATAATTTCCGTAATTACATTAATTCATACTTTCTTAATCTTATAATTCCTTTAATGCTTCATCAAGAACTTTCTTTGCATTCATCATTCCAAAGTCCTGAGCTGCAATTGCCATTACAGGAATCCCTTCTGCCTGTTTTTTTATGTCATCTAATGCGAATCTAATCTGAGGTCCTAACAAAATAATGCTTGTTTCTTTAAGATTATCGCCTAACTCTACCATAGGGATGGCATCAACACTTGCTTCTAAACCTCTTGCCTTAGCTTCCTGCTCAAGTTTCATTTTCATAATACCTGTACTCATTCCTGCATTGCAAACTAATAATATCTTCATACCTTGCTCCTTTCCACATAATTAAATGTATTTATGCCTGAACACTTTCTTCCATCTGTTCTTCTTTAATTTTCTGTTTCTCATAAATTTTAAAGAATGGTAAGTATATAATCATATCTATAATAATTAATACGCAAACCAATATCAACGCCTTAATGTCCATTGTATCAATTAGACCACCTATTGGACAGAACATATTCCAGCTTGCATTTGCAAATGTTTTTGCTACAATTCCTGTACTCATGGCGATGTATGTAATTACACCATTTAAAGGCATTACTACTATAAATGGCAACATCATTGTTGAATTATACATAAGTGGCAATCCGAATATTAACGGTTCATTAATATTGAATAATGATGGGATAATTGCAAGCTTACCAATTGTTTTAATCTGTTTTGACTTACTGAATAATGTAAGAATTGCAAGTCCTAATGTTGCACCACTACCACCGATAGCCATAAATGTCCACCAGAAAGGTTCTGTAACAATATATGGAAGTGCTATTGCTGCTGTTCCTGCTGCAAATGCTGCCTGGTTTGCCGTAAAATTGTTCATTAAGAATGTATCCAATGGTCCTGTGATAACAGTATCATGAATACCGAACCACCAGAAAATCATTACAATTACTGCTAATATAACAACTCCCCAAATACTGTCTACCATCTTAACAACAGGTGTCATAATAAGCTGCATAATTGCCGGAATCCCTGCACCTGTAAAGTTTAATAATATTGCGTTAACTGTTCCAACTGCTACCAAAACAATTACGATTGGCACAAGGTTTCCTATTGATTCAGCTAATGCAGGAGGTACTCCGCCACCTTCCAAGTTAATATATCCGATTTTTCTATCAGATAAAAATCTATATAATTCAAATGATACAATAGTTACCAAAATCGCTGCAAACAATCCTTTTCCATCTAAATAGTCAAAAGATAATGCTCCATCTTTATTCATAGTTGCTGCAATCATAAAAGATGCAACTGAGACAGCAATAGTTACCCATGACTTTTCCATTTTATAATGTTTGCTTAAATTAATTGCCAATCCTATTGATGACCAAAGTGCAATTAACGACATTGTTACCAAATAAACATAACTTAAAGCCGGTCCTGTAAATGCTGCAACATTTGCCCATCCGTGCATAATTGCTTTAAGCACACCTGAATCCATGGTTGTATAATCCATTGGTGGTGATATAATAATAAGAGCAAAACTTCCTATAGTGAATAGTGGAATTAAAGCTAGGAATGTGTTTTGCAAAGCTTGAAGATATTTCTGTCTTGCCAATTTATTTGCAAGTGGAGATATCTTCTTTTCAATCCAGTTACTAAATTTTTCCATTGTAACTTCCTCCTTTTTCTTTTATAAATTCTTTATACCAATGATAACTGTCTTTTGGAATCCTCTTACAATTATCATCAAAGTCTATGTATACTAAGCCGTAACGCTTTTTGTACCCGTTTATCCAACTATACACATCCATTGTTGACCATACAAAATATCCTCTGCAATCACAACCATTGTCTATAGCCTTTTTAATCCAATCTACATATCCCTGTAAAAAGTCAATTCTATATTGATCATGGATTTCTCCGTTTTCTACCTTATCATATTCACCTAAACCATTTTCTGTAATTATAATAGGCGTGTCAGAATATAATTCTTTAAACTCCATAAGCATATCATATACTGACTTAGGATAAATTTCAGTTCCCCAAGGAGTTTTTTCTGTATTTGGATCATCATCTAAAGCACACCAATCCTTGATTTCCATTTCTTCATTTTTAGATGAATCACCTGTGTTATTTGCTTCCATTTTTGTTTCTCCACCTGAACAAGGTTTAACTAAAAATCTGCAATAGGCATTAACTCCAAGGTAATCAACTGTACCTTCTTTAAATACTTCCTTATCTTTCTCTAGCATATATGATAAATCATATCCTAACTTTGTAAGATGGGACACGTATTCATCAGGATAATATCCCTTTATGCAAGTATCATTAACAGATGTATTAAAGAAAATATCAGCTAATCTTTTAGCTTCTCTATAATCTTCATTATCTTTTAAAATCTCAATAGGATAGCTGTCACTTACAAGTCCAATCATTCCTTTAAAGCCCATATTTTTATATGCCTTAACTGCTCTTGCACTTGCTAACATTAAGTGATACATTGCTTTCCAACGCCTCTCTAAATTTTTAACATTAGGAGGGTAGTTTCCAAAACCATAACAGCAAAGTGTTTCATAATTTGGTTCATTAATTGTTGCCCAGTAATTAACTTTATCTCCAAACTCTTTAAAACATACTTTTACATATTCTTCATATGCATCAACTGTCGCTCTGTTTTCCCAGCCACCCTGTTCATACATTGGTTGTGGTAGATCGTAATGATATAAGGTAACTAAGGGTTCAACATTATATTTTCTACATGTATCAATTACTCTGTTGTAAAAATCTATTCCCTCTCTGCTTACCTCGCCTACACCATTTGGAATAATTCTTGTCCAGGCTATTGAAAATCTGTAAGCATTCTGATTACCTTCCGCTAACATTCTAATGTCTTCTTCGTATCTGTGATAATGATCATTTGCCACATCACCGGTAACAGGATTAACATTGTTTTTTTCACTGTGGCAAAAAGTGTCCCAGTTAGACATTCCCTTGCCGCCTTCTTTCCATGCACCTTCACATTGATATGCTGCAGTAGCACTGCCCCATAAAAACTTTTTGTCCATTAACTTAATTTCTCCTTATACAATGTTATAAACTCTTTTGCCACACGTTCATACATTATTGTTGTCATTAAATGGTCTTGTGCGTGAACTAACATTATGCTATACTCAATATTTTTTCCCTGAGCTTCCTTTGCCAACAATTCTGTCTGTGCATTGTGAGCTTTTGTTAATTCACTTTCTCCTTTTTTGATTAACTCATCAGCTTCATCAAACTCACCATTTCTAGCTTTTTCAACTGCTTTAAAGAATGATGAAAATGCATCTCCTGCATAACTTATAAGCTGAAAAGCAACCATCTGTGCTTCTTCTCTATTCATTGATTTCTCCTTTCGTTTTTTGTTTATGCCATTATTATATTTTATAAATTTTTCATTTACAAATCATCTTTTGCGGTGTACACCGCACCTATATATTTGCCTGTATTTTTCTAATATTGTATAATTTAATTACTTTAATAATTTATGATTACATTTTATATTTTTAAGGAGATATTTGTATGAATAGATTTACTGATCGTCAGAAAAAAATAATTAAGGAAATACATAATTCCAATACTTTCATTACGGGTAAATCTCTAACACAATTTTTTTACCATTGCGAACCTGGTAAACTTTTTCAGTA
>OGZB01000889.1_pt1 | contig 18115 bp, 16 predicted proteins | sample 1576691 | NCBI WGS metagenome assembly OGZB01 (sample SAMEA3541479, study PRJEB24748) | human gut metagenome | biome: human gut; feature: human-associated habitat; material: faeces | place: China | collected 2012
GGGGCTTCTATGCCGGATACAGCAAGTTTGCCGGAGCATGCACCTTTTTTTACATCTCTTCCTTTTCTTGTGATAACCCCATTCTCATCTGCTTCCCAATAATGTGAAGTAAATACCTTCTTTGGTTTTTCTTTATCACATCCAACTGTATACCATGTTTCAAATTTGTCTAAAACAGATTTTTTTGTAGTAGCATTCGTGACTTTAAAGTTTCTAAAAGATGTGCCACCACTATTACATGCCAGAAAAACATAACCTCCGTTATACCATTCATCATATGTAAATGATTCTTCCGGCCATGCGCTCATCCATTTTCCACTTGTATTATAAAAAAATTTAATTTCGCCATCCAATACTTGAATTTTAACTTTATACCAATCTGTTCCCCAATTTTTCACATCATCCATCCAATAATCCCAAATGACAGGTTTACTTTTCGATGATCTAAACGGATTCATTCCATAGGCATCAAAACTTCCCACTAATTTTACGGCACTTTCTCCAATTGCACTTATCATCGCACCATTGCAGGATGTCAACCACGACTTTCCTTTCGTCCCGTCAAATCCTACCCATGCTGATGCTTTTCCTTTTATTGGATTTTTAATCTCCACTTCTAATGTAAAATCCTTATATTGTGATACATTATAATAAAGCAGCGCCATATTTGGGTAAGGATTTCCATCATTTTCTGTGCCTACGTCTTTCGTCTTACGTGTTATGATACCATCCTGATTTTCTGTCCAATAGTCTTTTGTAAAAGCAGGCACTGGTTCTGCATTATAAATATCTTCTGCATAATATGATTCAAACTTTTTCAACTCACGAAATTCTTCTGACTCTTTATACTCTGTTAGTTTGAAATTTTTAAACTGTGTTCCCGCATGATTACTTGCCAGGAATATGTATCCGCCATCATACCATGTATCATATAAAAGTTCTTCTTTTTCGTATACCGTATACCATTTTCCATTATTTTTAATTTGAAAATTAATCTTTCCTTTTTTCACTTCAATTTTTATAGTTTTCCATTCTGCTTTGGTCCAGTCTGCCCCCTCCACTTCAGTTTTCCAGACTCTCTTCGTTGTGTTGTAGGTAGTAATCTTTGGTTTATCTCCATTACCAAATGTTCCAACAAGATTCACCTCGTTTTTGCCATTGGCTGCAATCATAGTTCCTTGGCCATCACCAAACCATGTTTTGGCTACATCATCTTCTATTTTTCCATCAAATCCTACCCATGCTCCACCTTTTTTAGGATCAGCATTTTTATAGTCTACTTCTAAAGAAAACTCTTCATACTCTTTTACATTATAAAATAAGTATGCCATATTTTTATAAGCATCCCCTACGTTTGCTGTTGTATTTTTCGAAGTTCTGGTTAGAATTCCATTTTCATCTTCCGTCCAGTATTTTTCTTTGCTGACAACATCTGCTACTGAACTGTTACCTTTTGTATCTTCTGTATAATAACCATTGAAATTCTTGAGAATATTTGTATCTTTAATCTCCTCTATCTTAAAGTTTCTAAACTGTGTTCCAGCATTGTTGCTTGCAAGGAAAATATACCCTCCTTTATACCAGTCTCCATAATAAAATTTGTCGTCTCCCCATGCTGCTTTCCATTCACTTCCGACCTTAGTATAAAAATTGATAACTCCATCTTTTACTATAATCTTAACTGCGTTCCATTCTGTTCCCCAGTCTGCTCCTGATATATCTGTATCCCAAAGTGTACTTCCATCAGTCTTTGCTCCCTTATTAGATTTCTGCCATGGTATATAAGTTCCTATAAGTTTGACCGTCTTTTCTCCACTTGTTCCAAATATTGTTGCACCATTTTCTGTGCACCATGTATTTGCAGTATCATCAGTTACTTTTCCGCCAAATCCCAGCCATGCTGCTCCTCTTCCTTTATTCGGATTTTTATATTCTACCTCTACAGTAAAATCCTTATATTGTTTAATATTGTAATACAGCATCGCCATATCCGGATACGGATTTCCGTCATAATTAGGATTCTGGGAATTTGTTTCCGTCGTAGTATCTTTCGCTGTTCTGGTAATAACACCTGCTCCATCTTCCTCCCAATAATCCGATTTTATCACTTTTTTTGCGGGATAATCTTTTACATTATCACTATGTGCTGTATAATAAGCGTCAAATTTGTTTAACACATTTTCCTTTGCAAGTACAGCCTTCTTAATTACTGGCAGTTGAATTCCTGTAATAACAATAGCAATACTTAGCATTATTGAAATTATCTTTCTTTTCATTTCCGTTCCTCCTAATATGTTCTCCATCCATATTGCATCTTTATTTTATCCTTAGTGTAAGTATATCTCCTGTCTTATTTAAATCCTATAGACAATTTAGTATTTTTTTTTTTTCATATGGACTTTTTTATTTTTTTACGAAATCGCATATCGCCTAACCCTGACTCCCATTATCAATCTGATTAATTATAATACACAAAAAGACAGGTCATTCTTTATACCTCGAATATTGACCTGCCTTTTTATGTTTGATTAAAAAATTTTATTATTTTATCCTTTTATCAATTTGTTATTTTTTTATCTTAACTCTCTTAATTCTACTCCACGCTCCGTTTTTCGTTCCATTAACTCCTCTTACTCTTACATAATAAGTTTTTCCTTTTTTCAAATTCTTAATTACGTAAGTAAGTTTTGTTGTAGTTTTTATTTTTGCTTTTTTAAACTTTTTATTCAACGAATACTGAATCTGATACTTTTTAGCACGTACTGCTTTCTTTAAAGATATTTTAATTGATTTTTTCTTTGTATTTTTCAATTTCTTTATTACAGCTTTTGCAGGTTTCTGAACCGTTACCTGTCTCTGTGTTGTCGTACCCGGAGTATCTGTCTTATTCGTTGTAGTTTCCTGTGTTACAGGATTTTTTGTTGTTATATCATCTGTTACTGGTTCTTTCGTTGTTTCGTCCGGATCTTTTGGAATATCTATCTTATCTGTTTTTAATGTCTTCATCCATCCTTCAATAATCGGAGATAAAGTTTCATATCCCTGTGTACTTGGATGACAGCCATCCATCAAAAGATTCTCCATGAAAGATTCATTGTCTAAAATGCTGTTATCTCTGAGGTTCAGGTACTGAATTCCCCACTTATCACAAATCTGCTTTGCTAAATCAAAATACTTGTCAGAATCATATGCCGGTTCCCATTTAATATTAAATGTCACAATATATCCTATTTTAGCATTTGGATATGTAACAATCAATCTTTTAAATAGTGCCTCGAGTGCTCCTGCAAAGGTTGTCTTATCAAACTTATTATTTAAAGATGGGGTTATTGTTCCTAATGGACAAACTCCCATTTCAGTATTTTTCATAGCATCATTTATTCCACCTTCTACAATAATATAATCCCAATCTTTGCTTTCTACACATGGTGCATTTAATTCATTTTCAATAATTGTCGCCGGACTTTCTGCTATCGTTGCACCACCTACAGAAACATTCAACCAATCCATTTCATTTTTCTCACCAATAATTCCACCCCAGGAATATCCTACCGGATTTACAAGATCTGCACCAGCTCCATAACTGATAGAATCTCCTATGAACAATGAAGACTTTTTATATAATGGGCTTTCTGTATCTTCTGATATTGTTCCACTGATTTCCTTAATGGTTATATTAGAGAATTTTGCTCCTGTAGCGTTTGATGCCAGATAAATGTATCCTCCTTTATACCAATATGGAATAGAAAACTTAGTCGGTGTCTCCTTATCATCAACGTATATTGTAACAGCACGGTCTTTTACTATCATTTTTACATGAACTGTACCATTTGCATCAATACCTTTATAATGTTGATCTCCCCATGTGTCCCAGTTTTTGAACACGCCATCATCATTAAAGCAATTTCCTACATGACATACGCTTGCTTCTGTCGGTGAATCAATACCATCAAAATAGATACCCATTCCACCACCTGATTGTCGAAAATGTCTTCCTTCCTGAGCTCCAAAGCCAATAATCGTTCTTCTCCAGTTATTCTTTCCTATATTAATGTCGGCTTCCAATTCAAATTCATAATATTGCTTATCTTTAAGGAATAACTGTGCCATATACAACGCATCTTTTGCTTCCGGATTATCTTCTACAGCCTTTCTCTTATAACTTCCATTCGTCTCAGTCCAATAATCTGTTGGCTCTGCTAATCTCAAATCAGAAGTTGCATTATCTTCTGTATAATAACTGCTTACTTTACTAAAGTCATTGGTTGGTTCCCCTTCCTCGCTATTATATTCCTCAATCTGAACATTTTTGAACTGTGTACCACCATTATTTGATGCCAGGAAAAGATATCCGCCATTATAATCATCACCAACTGATAGTGGCTGTTCCGGCCATGCCAAGCAATTATCTACATAAATCTTTATTCTACCATCTTTTACTTCCAATTTCATATTATGCCAATTATCATTTGACACATCAACACCGTCAATTTTTGTATCCCACTGTGTTGCTGACTGGTGCGTTCCACTATTAATATTATCAAAACTTCCTGCCAGTTTGATAGAATTTGTTCCGTATGGTTTTATCCATACCCCTGTATCTTCACCATTCCATCCTAGTACATCTTCATCAACAACCTGTGCCCCAAAGCCAATCATTGCCCCATGTCTTACTTCCCAGTTATCTTTATGTGTAATACCATCCTCTTCATAATCGCCTCTGATATTGTTTTTAAAATCCACGGAAAAAGAGAATTCTTTATATTTCTGAACGTTATATGCCAACATTGACATATCCGGCCAAAGATTATCTCCAGAATTCCACCATGTGCTATTCATATCTGTAATAACACCATCATCATCTACATACCATTTTTCCGTTTTATTTACAGATGTAAGGATATTTCCTGTTGTTCCTAAATCAGAAGCGTAGTAAGCACTGTACTCCTTCAGTCGTTCTTCCTGTGAAGTTAACACTACTTTATCGCCCGCTATCTTTATATTCTTAAACTGTGTGCCACCATTATTTGATCCTATGTATACATATCCTCCCTCGTACCAGTCAGAATATCCAAGTGGCTGAGTCGGCCATGCCTGCTGTTCATCTACAGTAATCTTTATAATTCCCGCTTTGACCTCTAATTTCATTGTATGCCAATCTTCATTCGCAATATTAACGCCATCAATTGTTGTCTCATACTGTGTTGCTGACTGATGCGTTCCACTATTAATATCATCAAAACTTCCTGCCAACTTTATAGAATTTGTTCCATATGGTTTTATAATTATTCCTGTATTGTCACCATTCCAACCTGTGATATCACCACCATTATTCTTAATACCAAAACCAACAAATGCCCCATATCTCATTTCCCAATTATCTTTTTTGGTAACTCCGTCTTCTTCATAATCACCACGGATATGATTCTTAAAATCAACTGTTAATGTAAAATCTTTGTATTGAGATATATTATATTTCAGTACCGACATATCCGGCCAGAGATTGTCGCCAGAATTCCACCATGTACTATTCATATCTGTAATGACACCATTTTCGTCAATATTCCATTTTTCTTCTTTCGAAACTGTTCCTAACAAATTCTTTGTCTGTCCTAAATCATGACTATAATACGATTCAAAATCATTCAATGTTGCCTCTACTGCATCATCCTCTGTATACGCTGATACTTGCTGTACACCTAATGGCATTTGTATACCTGTCATAACCAACGTTGCTGTAAGTATCACAGCGCACAATCTTTTCTTTCTTTTTATCATTTTATTTTCTCCTTATTGAAATAATCCTGTCCAACCCTGTACTTCATTCGCTGACTCACCTGTAAAACTATCAGGGATGCTATAACTACTTGTTGTTATCACATCTTTTGTGTTAAATTCTACGACTTCCGCCTCTGGGCTTGTATAAAATTTTCTCATTTCTATCCTCCTCCTTAATTATTTTTTTATAAATGAATCTATTACGGACCAATATTCTTTTTCAATGCCCGGATAATTCTGCTCCTGAACTTTTTTTGCAATATAGCTGATATTTCTTGCTGGTCCCATGTTACTGTAAATTGTTACTGCATCTGCATTTTCATAATTTACTGTTACATACGCTCTTGCTGTAAAGTCTCTGATGTAGTTTAATTTATTTACTCTACAAATAGAACCACAGTATGTTCCTGTTTGTCCATTAAACCATCCACTGTTCTTAACATCTCTCTTTGTATGGCTGTATGTAAGTGTCAGTTCTTCTTTAAATGCGTCATAAATATCCTTTGCTGTAATTAATGTTCCCTCGGTAATGGCACTTGATGCTACTGCATCCATATTGTCTGATTCAATGCTTGCCTGGAATCTGATTCCTCCTGTTCCTTCTTCATTGCCTATGTATCTGATTCCTGCTCCATCTGCCATGCTTACTGACAATTCCTTTACTGATGTAAAGGTCATTCCATCTACAACTTCTACTATTGTATTTGGTGCATACATCTTTCCATTACATAAGTATCCGTATTCAGCATCTCCAAGAGTTACTTCACCATCACTTATTTCAACTTTTAATCCATCAATCAGTACAGAAGGCTTTTTGACTTCACTGATTTGAATATTTTTAAATTGAGTACCACCATTGTTTGAGCCTATTACTACATAACCACCCTCATACCAGTCAGAATATCCAAATGGCTGAGTCGGCCATGCCTGCTTTCCATCTACAGTAATCTTTATAATTCCCGCTTTGACCTCTAATTTCATTGTATGCCAATCTTCATTCGCAATATTAACGCCATCAATTGTTGTCTCATACTGTGTTGCTGACTGATGCGTTCCACTATTAATATCATCAAAACTTCCTGCCAACTTTATAGAATTTGTTCCATATGGTTTTATAATTATTCCTGTATTGTCACCATTCCAACCTGTGATATCACCACCATTATTCTTAATACCAAAACCAACAAATGCCCCATATCTCATTTCCCAATTATCTTTTTTGGTAACTCCGTCTTCTTCATAATCACCACGGATATGATTCTTAAAATCAACTGTTAATGTAAAATCTTTGTATTGAGATATATTATATTTCAGTACCGACATATCCGGCCAGAGATTGTCGCCAGAATTCCACCATGTACTATTCATATCTGTAATGACACCATTTTCGTCAATATTCCATTTTTCTTCTTTCGAAACTGTTCCTAACAAATTCTCTGTCTGTCCTAAATCACGACTATAATACGATTCAAAATCATTTAACTGCATAGCTGCAGACACATCTTTTGTCCCTGCCGGAATAACATTTACTCCACCTACGACTAATACAACTGTTAAAATCAAAGATATTAAATGTCTCTTCATCTTTTTTCCTCCTTTTCACTTTTTTGTATTGTATCATTGTTTAAAATAATTATAATTTATAAAAAGTTTTAAGCCTATGGAACTTTAAGGTAATTTTTTATTACTTTTGGACTTTTTTTCTCGTTGTATCGTTTTTACGCTCTTAACATTTTATCTTTATAAATTCTTTCGCCTATATGTCTTCTGAGCAGAACAATAATATTTACAAAAGGCTGCCAGAGAACAAAACATCTACAATAATTGTTTTATTTTCTGACAGCCTTAATATTATTCACCTTTCTATTCTTTCCACAGTTGTTTTCCTGCCTGAATTTGTTTTTCTAACTCTCTCGAATTATCCATATATTTTTTATATCCTTCAAAATCATATCCCAGCTTTTCATCTTCCTTTTCTCTCCGGTGGTCTTCAAAGTAATACTTCCATTCCCTGCTTCTGGCAAAATTCAATGGACTTTTCCAAATACTCATAATCTATCTGACTGTATTTTTCCGGCATATTATCACTTGTCATATCTGTCCCCTCAAAACTCTTCTTGTAGGTTCTTACCAAAGCACTAAATCTTCTGGGAAGTCTTGTTGATGCTATTATTCCAAATTGCTTTAATCCGTTATACAGAATTGCAGTTGCATACACACCGTCGCAATCATAATCTCCTATTATATTAATAGGGACTTCTTTTTCTTTAGCTTCTTTTATATTCTTTATAAATGGTAACTTGCATGGTTTTATAAATTCTTCAGCTTTTATTCCCGTATTTAATTCTACAACTTCTGCTACTGTTGTAGCTTAATTTCTTTTTATATACATTTATGTATCCTCCTTATTTTTTTTATTCCTTTTTAATATGATGAAATATGAATATGAAAATAAAAAAGATAATAAAAAATAAGTCCCTTCTACTTTAAGGAACTTACTTTTTTTAATAATTTGGAGGAAAAAGTTTAAGCAGATACTCAATCGAACAAGTATCTTACTTGTACATTAATTATATCATAGAGAAAATAAGGGTTTGATTTTGGCGTAAAAAGTCAGAATTGTTAGATAACATTCGACAACTATGTTAAACTATATTGGTGCTACCTCAGTACGGTAGGACGGTTACGCTCCAATCTGAGAGTACAAGCTCAGTTTATCGGATAAATGGTAAATTGTGCCGTAGTTAAAGAAAGGAGATTTTTGCAAATGATAACTTTATCATATGAAACGTTATTCGCTGCCATGGCATTGTGCTGGTGCCGGATATACGCTAGGTAGAGATATACACAATAAAGTCAACACCACCGGCTTAGCCTGTGGCTTGCTCTGCCCCTATAAGGGGCTTTCCCCAACTTGCGCCCGGAAGGCGCACCGAAGTCTGCCTACTGTACCACATTCACAGCTGCCCTTAAAAGGGCTTTATCAGTGCTTCCTTATTCCGACCCAGCCTTAAAAGGCTTGCTGGTTTGCTTTGGTTCCCTACTAACTCTTAAGAGTTTTATTTCTTGTGTTTCCCCACCGGCTGGCCCGTAAACGGGTCTATATACTCTACCAAAGACATTTGATCATATTCCATATCTTCTTTTATTTGATTTTGTATATACTTTTTGATTGCAGCCGTATTTTTTCCTACCGTGTCTACATAATATCCCCTGCACCAGAAATGACGGTTTCCATACTTATACTTTAAATTTGCATGTTTCTCAAAAATCATTAGACTTGATTTTCCTTTTAGATATCCCATCACTTCTGATACTGAATATTTTGGTGGTATCCTTACCAACATATGTATGTGACCCGACATTGCTTCTGCTTCTATTATTTCTATTCCTTTTCTTTTACATAATGTTGCTAAAATCTGCCCTACATCTGCTCTAATATTCTTGTATATTACCTGTCTTCTATACTTTGGTGCAAAAACTATATGATACTTGCATTCCCATTTTGTATGGGCTAAACTATTATTGTCCGTTTTGGACCTCCTGTGTTTTTTATTTGTGGTTTGCAGACCTACATTTATTTTAACACAGGAGTTACTTTTATCTAAAGATCTTCCCACCCCCTGCATAGCAGGGGGGTTATTTTTACTGTTACACAACAAAGAATCCTCCTTAACATAACAGTTAAGAAGGATTCCTTTTAAGGAAAATATCCCCTTATCTTTGATTACCGACCATTAGGTGTTTAATCAAAAATCATATGGATCACTATAACACGTCCAATCGAGAGGGTACATCACACCATTTTCCTCTTCAAATTTAGCCCATTGCTTAGCTTGACGTTTAGCTTCATGTTTACTTGACACTTTCTTTGTGTTTCTGTCATTTTCAATTCTAGCTTTATACGCTTTATTATTTGGATTATGCTGATTAGCGTAATCATCAAGCTGTTTCTTTGTATGTGTCTTTGATGACACACCTTTTTTATTTGCCATAAGCCACTTCTCCTTTCTCCTTGACTCCATATGTTTTCATATAAATGATTACGCACACGATAGCGGACAACTTTGTCAACTTCTTAGCTGAACCCAAATAAGAAAAATCTTACGGATTATCCCTGCATTTAATCATGCCTCAAGGTTGGAGAATAAATTTTGCATTTACCTAAGCAAAATTTATTTAAATCGATTATATTACGATATTTCGATTATTGCAATTTCAATCATTACTTTACACCTTATTTTTCTCCATCTTCTCATACATATTAGTATTATAAAGATTATACAATTCACTGCCCTTCTCCACCGTATTGTCAAATGGCACTATCTTCTTACCGAACCTCAACAATCCTGTACCAGAAGGTGAATCAATCACATAATTAAGCTGCTCAGGACTTATCTCCAAAGCCTCTGTTATCTTTTCGATATTCTTGTTAGACTGATTAAGTAATAAAACAAAAGCACTGTTTGAAAGCATTGTCGTAGCAGTCTCACTTCTAAGTACATCAATGATATTCTGAGTAATACCGGTACATAGTCCTCCTTGCTTTCTTACCTTCTTCCACATCTGCTGTAAGTAGTCTGTACTAAAAGGCGATCTAAGAAGCACATGCACTTCATCTACATAGAGCCATGTTGATCTGCCATCTTCTCCATTTTCAATAATCTTCTGCTGAATCGCTTCCACCACCGGCATTACAGCCCATAAGCCCTGATGCAAGTGCCGCAAGGGCGTTAACCCCAACTCCCTGTCCAATTACAATTGCATCTGTAAGTGTGTAAATTGACATTACCATTGCGCTACCAAGTGACGGTATTATAACAAATATGGAATAACTGTCAATTACTTATAAAACCGCTTACTCACTTTAAAAGATTTTACACTACTCCATTTGCCTTTGTCTTTTCCAACTATTGCTCTCACTCTTACATAATATCTTTTTCTAACACGTAATTTTCTTAACAGATATGTATTTTTTCCTGTACGTTTTGTTCTTACGTTTTTCTTAAATTTTCTGTCAGTTGAATACTGTATCCGATATATTTTAGCCTTACTTACCTTTTTAAAAGTAATTCTCACTTTTCTATTTTTAAGTTTTTTTACTTTTAGAATTTTTGTTTGCTTTAAACTCTTTTTATTTACACCGTCAACACGAGTTGTAGTTTTTCCGTTAGTTGTTGGTTCATTTTCCTTTGTTACAACTTGTCCAAAAGTTGTAGTTGATTCTTTTTCTGATGTTGTTTCGTCAGTTGTTTGATTTTCTACAGTAGTTTCTGATGTTGTATTTTCTGTAGTCAATATTTCGGTTGTGGGTTCTACTGTGACAGTTGTCTCAGTTTGTTTCTCAGTTGTTGGTTCTAATGTAGTTGTCACTTCCGTTGTTGGCTTTAGTGTTGTTGTCACTTCCGCTGTGGTTGGTGCTTCTGTTGTTGGCTCTGATGTTGTTGTCACTTCCGCTGTGGTTGGTGCTTCCGTTGTTGGCTCTGATGTTGTTGTCACTTCAGTTGTGGTTGGTGCTTCCGTTGTAGGCACTTCTATAGTTGGATTCTCCACTTTGTTCTCCAATTTTGTGTATACCTTTATTCTTCCTACATAATTTTTAAGTTGTGTCCATCCACTACCGTTGTTTATATATGACATTTCCCTGCCATTTTTATATGAAGTCATTATTTTGGCGTCACCCTTTTCATTTGAAACACTTACTATTGCAGAGAACCATTGGTCTTTTTCGATTTTTACCGGCTGATTCAGTTCTATTGTTACATATCCACTGTTTTCAAAATACGCCGTTGTAGTATTTGCCAGGTAACCACCTGAAACTGGTACATTGTCCTGTCCGCCATAAGGATAATCTACATTTTTGTATATCTCCACTTTAGCGGTTACATTTTCACCACCAATAGCCACATTTACTGCTTTTATATATTCGTCTTTTAGATTATCAGATTTTTTTGCTTTAAACACATTTGCCACTGACTTATCTTTTCTTAATGGGAAATCGTCCATGCTTCCATCATAGTAATAATTAAAGTCATACTTGTCCTTTGGTGCAAATGAAAATGCATAAGAACAACTGCTTGTATTGTCATATGACAGCCAAAAATACTCCAATGATTTGTAACTGTTTTTTACAAGCCAACCACCCTTTTGGGTAGCACCATTTGGCACAAATTTGTCTGATGGGATATTGTCATCCCAGCCAATGATTGTGCATGCATGTGGAGAAATTGTACTGCCCTGTTCATTCTTTGGATTGTAGTATAATGTTTCTCTTGCATTGTTGTACTGAAATGTTACTGCCCCATATTTTGCTATGGCTTTTTTTATTGACCTAATGTATTCTTCCGGATTTGATTTGTTTTCAGGTATATAAATTGCATTTTCAAATCTATATGATGGATTTTCATATGGGTTTGTGGTAACCACATTACCCGATACCGGTGCCCACCACATTGAATATAACTTGGCAATTTTTAGTGGGTCTCCTGACTGCGTCAAATAATTTACTGATTGCCAGTCTCCATCTGTATTTCCCAATGGATCGCTTTCTCTCTTAAAAACTCTATAAGCTGCCGCCATCGGATTTAATGATAATGTATCTTTTGTTACTGTAGGATCAATTCCACTTTTCAAAATGGATGATTCTGCTGCTGCAATGCTTGAATATGCCCAACACAAATTGGTATCTCCCTGATCTTTTACAGGTGTTACTATGCCATCGTCCCTTCCATCATATTTTTCCCTGTCTGAGATTTCTTTAATTTCAGTCTGTTGTTCTTCAAGATCACCTTCTATTTTAAATGTTAATTGATTATCAGTTATGTTTGTGACTTCAACATACATATCATCGGTTATTTCCAAGCTCTGATTCAGTTTTAATGGTGCGTCAGATTTTGTTGCATATGTGCCACCTAATGTTTCATAATTCCACTTTCCTGCAACGCATCCCATATTGTTTGGGAATTTTGTATCTTTGTCCACCAAATAACAAACAAGTCCTGAACCAATTGTCAATCCTTTTAGCTTCGTTCCATCTGTTTTATACAATTCTTTTGACTGACAATCATACTTATTACCACCTGTTCCAAAATTTCTATATTCTAAGTACAGTGTTTTATTGGTTCCTTTTAAATTTAATTTGTATCCGACTATCTGTGAATCTCCTCTAGTCGATGCTTCCTTTAAGGTATACTGTCCATTTTGATAAATTGTTTTAACATTGTCAGATGTAAGCCACCCCTTTGCTTCTCTTTCTTTTACAGATATAAACTGTGGCACAGGTGACGTATGCTTTGCCATTGCAGACATATAATATACCGGCGAACTATTTGAACTATTGTACAAGTCCTTAAATCCTAAAATGTGCCCCATTTCATGAGTTGCCACTGCCATAGGCAAAATCACGTTTTCCCGATTATCCTTGTATAAATAATTATAGGAATTTGTCACCTGTACATAGTTTTTACTTGTAATTGTTTTTCCATCTGCATTTATTTTTACGTAATCTGCATAATCCTTATAATTCCACAAAGGGGAGGACCAACCCACAGAAATACTCTGAGTTGTATTTTTGTAAATAATGGTGATTGCATCAATTACCCCATCGTTGTTTTTATCAAGTTCAGAAAAGTTGTACTTTTTTGTACCATCATAATTTGTAATCACATTACCCGCTGATATAGCTCTGTTTATAGCTTCAGACCAGTCTGTTTTTAGTTCGTACATACGCTGTGATTTTTCGCCATTGTCCGTATAGCCTTCAGGATTTTCATCGCTGTATTCAGCATAGTAACCTCTTGGATGTGACAATTGTATAGAACCACCCTTGTCGAATAAATACACACTATTCATATGTAACTTTCCATTTGAAGCAGTTTCATAATAATCTGAAACATTAAAATCTGCATTGTTGTAAGCATTGTCTGTAATTTTTCTAACAGATTCCCCATTATAAGAATTATCTATAAATTCATCTTCATCTAAAAATCTTGCAAATACTATAAGATTTGTAAAATTACTTTCTTTTGTTTTATTTTCTGTATTTTCATTCGTATCATCAGCAAAAGTTGCGCCACTAAAAAGCATTGTCATAACCGTAACAAACGCCATAATTATACTAAACCCTTTTTTCATAAAATCTCCTTTTAATCATTTATTCTTTTACACCTTAATTATATATTCATTATAGCATTTACCAGATTAACTTTGTATTCTAATTTTTTAGAATTATAGGCTCATCATACCAGACATTATACAACCGCCTTTGGCACCGCATTTGATTATTTCATCCATTTGTACATCTGAAAGTTTTATTCCTCCAATTGCTTTGGCAATGATTCTTTGCATAAATGTCTGTTTGTGACACATATAACTTTGTCATATATGTCCGCTGTTTCATTTTTTAATGTAGTATTCATAAATTTTACCTTTATATATTTTTATATGAAATTATTTTGTATGTTATCATTTCATGCGCTACCATTTCGTACGCTATCATTTTGTATGTTATCATTTAGTATGCTACCATTACGTAGCTTATTTCATCATGTCACTAACCGTAAATATAATCGCTCATTACCGGTTACATTCCAATCCTTTGAAGACCATTGTAAATTTCATCTACCGAACGCCCATCAGAAATTTCAAACTGATCATCGCCCTTATCTTCAATGTCTTTAGCGTGACTTCCAATTCCAGTGCTTACCCCGGCTGAAATTTTAGTTGCTGCAATATTGGCGGTGCCCTTCTTATCATCTACTGTAGAAGTTTTAAATCCATCTGCTGATTCAAAGGATGTAGACCATAATTCTCTTTTTGTTATATCTGCATCTATCACTTTTCCATGCACAGTTTCGCTTTTCGTAACAAATCCCACAGGGAGAGCCATACACACTGCAAGTAGAATACCGATACCCTTTCTTAATTTTCCTTTCTTTGTCATAATGTCCTCCTTTTCAACTACAACATAACTGTACCTAACATAAAAATGCCATATCACTTATGCCATATAATCATTAAAATACATTTTAATTATACCTAAAATGTTGTTTGCCACATATACTTTCTAAAATTCAGATACCTCTAATAAAAAACATGCTTTGCCTATTCAACTCCCTCGCCCCTCAATCTTGAGGGGTGGGCTTTTCTTTTGCTTCATTTTTCTGCATAATAGACATATGAATATCTTACAAAGAATCTTTACCAACTATTATGACATCCAAGGACATTCGCCGTATGAGCGAGGATGAACTTCTGGATATGGATTATTTCTTAAATGATGACGAACTTGATGACGATTTCGGTGGAGATGGTTTCTACATCTTCTAAACTGGCAACCGTCTATTTGTCATGCCCGCCTCCCGGCGGGCTGTTTTCAATTTACCAGAACGCCAACTACGGTCTTTCCTATAAAGCAAAAAAGAAGAGCTATTTCAACTTATTAGTCAAAATAACTCTTCTTATTCTTGATTTTGTTCTCAAAATGTTCTCATAAGAGACTTATATTCTGTGCTTTCCCTTTGTTTACTGGGCATTCGAACGTGTATTCCCTTATTCAAACTCGATTTCGGCAACTATATGTCGTGTCTAGTCAAGTGTTATATCACTATATTTTGTATAATTATTCTTGATATTCTACGCATTCTTCATCTTTTTGACACTTTTTGCAAGCATTTTGCAATCAATCCACCTAACACTACGCTACACATAAAAATATAATTGTCAAAACCAGTGCCATAAAATCAACCTTTACTGCATTTTTAAAACAATTATATTTTTTTATAGTAATCCGGCTATTTATAAGTACCTCACTTGCAAGATCATATACTAACTTATTTACAAGTGTCATCCCCTTGCCAAAAAAATACCTATTTATACTTAATTCAATATATCTTTCAGTTGTTTCTATAGATGCAACATCACCATAGAATAATAGGTTTAATTCTTCACTACTTGTCATTGTATTAACATCAGGTCTACTTTTTGTGTTTGGAATAAATGAAATCAAACCCAGTGTACAAGATGCTAAAAAAAAACTTATTGCCATCACACAAAATATAGGTGCTTTATCAAAAATTGTAATTAATACCGCTATAAGTGCAACATTAATTGCAATAATCGCTCCATTCTTTGCTTCCGCAAAAGACAGCCAAAAATTAGTTCTCTCAAGTTGCTTCTCAAAGTGTGTCTCTATTTTATCATATAGTTCTGTATCTTTTTCTGTTTCTGCTGTATTCATTTTTTCCCTCCTCACCATGAGAATACGCAATTAAATCAACTTTATTTGTCATTCCACGCTGATAACTTTCATATGCAATCATCATACTTTCTGCTGTTCGAACATTTTCAAGTATAACATTTTTTAGATGTATAAACGATTGCGGTACCCCTACACAAAATAAATATTTGCCATTCTCCTTACCATTAAAATGATGATCCTTTTGTGGTATTTTCTCCAAATCAATCCACGATGCCCCATATATTTTACAACCATTTCTCGTATAATCATATGGAATAATTATTTTTAACTCTTTAGAATACTCTCCCTTAAAGTCATTCTCTTGAGCATTACATTCATGAATTAATCCATTGTTCACAGCCACAACATTTAATATAATTGGTTCCGGAATAACAGATGGAATTATCACCCTTTTTGTAAACGGATACTCTTGTATTAACTCCATAATATCTTCTTGGGCATTTTTATAATACTCATTATAATCAAATTCAGTCAACTTATTCTCTCCATGCACCATTATAGTTATTATTTCTATTGTTAATATTCAACTGTTCTTGTGATATTATGTTCATCAACTTATTATATCTTGTCGTTGTATAATAATACCCATTTTGCTTTATAAATATATCTGCCCATTTAGGCTTATCTTTCTTAAGCATTAAATAGACATCATTTGAAATAACCAATTGATTAGCCTTCGCATTTTCATCTTCATTCCTATCCGCTTCAATAACAGTAGTCCCAATTAAAAGATAATCCTTTTCACCACGTGCACCAATCCTTGTGGCAAACATTTTACCAAATGATTCTCCTACTCCTATGCTCACACCATAAGTTTGCACTGCGTCAATCATTTTTAATCCCGCTTTTACTGCATCTGAAAGGCACTCATATCCTGCATAATTATGAAATAATGCAAACTCTCTATCACCCTGAAATTGAACATGTATACCGTGATTTACTGTCACTAGGTCATACATTGTTGTTAAAATATTCTGCGTCTTAATAGCCATCTCTTCTAGATTTGTATCATCATTATCAAATTGTGAAGTAAATCCTCTAACATCTGCAAATAAAGGAATTCCTTCTATTTCCTTGCATTCCTTCTTAGACAGCTCATCAAAAACAACTGACTTTGTTGGTTTTCTAAACATCATATCTGTCAAGTTCACTTTATTTGCATAATCTTTACTTGCTATTAAACTTTCTGAATAATCAATGCTTCCCGTAAGTTTAGATATAGGCATCTCATAATAACAATCTTCACCATACTTTTGTACTTTAGAGCTCGTATGCTTTACATATTTATTCTTTTTTTCTGTGTTAAATGTGTCAAATATATTTGATGAAACAGCAATATCCCCCATATTACACAGACCTTGAAGTTTTGCTGCATAGTTTGCAGCATAACCTATTGTAGTTTCTTCATTCGCATTTTGTCTTTTAAATTCAAAACTGTAAAAACTTCCGAAGCATGCTCCCGCCTGAATTTTAAATTCTAGTAATGTCTTATATTTCGCAATATCGTTGTTCAAATATCTAGAAAGATCTCCTGCAAATTTAACAACTTCTTCTACAATTTCATATGCCTCATTAACATCATCCACAACATACATATGCAATCTCGCTCCAGTGATTTTTTCAATCACAAACTTTTCCGAGAAATTTTTCTTTCCAAATGATTCAATGCCCGAAAAGAAAGTATCAAGTGCATGGATAGCATGATTTACTTTTCCATTCTTAGTTTCTTCATCAATAACCACTTCATTAAAATTTGCAACATTCACATAGAAATGAATACCTTCAAACTTCTGCATATCCTTTTCCTCCCTATTATTCTATACAATCATTTATTTCCTCAATCCATTTACTGTCATCACTCTCAAACAGCTTAATAAACTTTCCAAAATTACTGCTACCAGTAACAGAATCATCCGAATCCAAATCCCTCACTCGATGACTCATATCCACATAATTCTCCGCAGTAACATGTTCCATAACCTCATGAATCTGATCCGCTCTCCCTTTGTAATTCTCCACCCCTGTATATTCCTTTATCAAGGGAGCATTCACTGGTTTTGCTGGAGATTTCAGATTTTC
>OGZB01000896.1_pt1 | contig 18053 bp, 10 predicted proteins | sample 1576691 | NCBI WGS metagenome assembly OGZB01 (sample SAMEA3541479, study PRJEB24748) | human gut metagenome | biome: human gut; feature: human-associated habitat; material: faeces | place: China | collected 2012
GAGGACAAAATCAAGCGTATGCTTCGTGAGGAAGTCCGCAAAATGTGACTTCTTTTTGAATTTGATGAAAAAGTCCTTGACTTTTCGTCTCTGGCAAAACGGCGAAATCCATCCTCATTTCCTGCGGTGCCAGGTTAGCCCCGTTTGACATTGCGGAGTTGCGTGACCTGATGGCCTACGATGAAATGGAACTGGATTTGCTGGGAGATCGCCGCACAGCCTTGTTCGTTATCATTTCCGATACGGACGATACATTCAATTTTGTGGTGTCCATCATGTACACCCAGCTTTTCAATCTGCTTTGTGACCGTGCAGACGATCAATGCGGAGGTCAGCTAAAGTATCATGTGCGGCTGCTGCTCGATGAGTTCGCAAACATCGGTCTGATCCCGAAGTTCGATAAGCTGATCGCCACCATCCGTAGCCGCGAGATTTCGGCATCTATCATCCTGCAGTCCCAGAGCCAGTTAAAAACTATCTACAAGGATGCCGCAGAAACCATCATCGGCAACTGCGATACCATGCTGTTCCTCGGCGGCAAGGAAAGTTCGACCCTCAAAGAAATTTCCGAAACGCTGGGAAAAGAAACAATCGACCTATATAACACATCCGACACACGCGGTCAAAGCCCATCCTTTGGTACAACCTATCAAAAGACCGGAAAGGAGCTTATGAGCCGGGACGAGCTTTCTGTCATGGATGGCAGCAAGTGCATCCTGCAGTTGCGCGGAGTCAGGCCATTCCTGAGCGATAAATTCGACATTACCAAGCATAAGCGGTACAAGGAGCTTTCGGACTTTGATAAGAAAAACGCTTTCGATGTAGAACGCTACCTGAAGCACGAACTAAGGCTGCGGATGGATGAAGAATTTGATTGCTACGAGGTGGATGTGTCCGAAGAAAGTACAGCATAGGAAGGAGGTCATTATCCGAAGTAAATACACCCGCCCGCCTGTCCGGGCAGACCCCGTGGCAGGAAATTCACCCGACTGATCTCTACATTTTGCGATTCCAAAAGGCTGATTTTTTATGAAAATGAAAGGAGAAGCCAGAATTGCAGGAGCAGGCAGCACCGAAGATGTGCCAGCCTGTTTTTCTTTTGGAATCGTATTTTTTATCAATGCTGCAATCTGGCGAAAAACGACTATGGAATTCTTCAATCAGGCTATTACCGTTCTGCAGACTCTCGTTGTTGCCATCGGCGCGGGCCTTGGTGTTTGGGGCGTTGTGAACCTCATGGAAGGGTACGGAAACGATAACCCTGGCGCAAAGTCGCAGGGCATGAAGCAGCTGATGTCCGGCGGCGGTGTCATCCTCATCGGCACCCAGCTGATCCCGCTGCTCTCTGGTCTGTTCGGCTAATCAACAAGCGATAGGAGGAAAACCCGCCATTGTTCGATAATATTTTCGCAGCAATCGAAAAATGGATGAGGGAACTTCTTTCCGGCATGGTGGAGTCCAACCTGAGTACGATGTTCACAGCGGTCAACCAACAGACCAGTGAAATCGCTGCTCAGGTCGGGCAGACACCGCAAGGGTGGAACAGCAGCATTTTCAGTATGATCCGTAACATTTCGGATTCGGTGGTGATCCCCATTGCAGGAATCATCATTACGCTGATCCTCTGCTACGAACTGATCTCGATGCTGACGGAACGAAACAATCTGCACGATGTAGACACTTGGATGTTCTTCAAGTATTTCGTGAAGATGTGGATCGCGGTCTATCTCGTCAGCCATACGTTCGATATTGCAATGGCGGTATTTGACATTGGACAGTCGGTGGTAAATTCTTCCTCCGGCATTATCCGTGGCAATACCGCCATTGATATTAGTTCTCTTTCCATGCAGATGCAGGCGGCAATGGCAACGATGGCGATTGGCGAACTGGTGACGCTGGCATTGGAAACCCTTGTCGTAAGCTGGTGTCTGAAAATTCTGTCGGTGGTTATCACGGTAATTATGTACGGCAGAATGATAGAAATATACCTCTACACTTCGCTTGCTCCGATTCCATTTGCAACCATGAGTAACCGTGAATGGGGTCATGTGGGTACGAACTACTTCCGAGGGCTGTTCGCGCTGGCATTTCAGGCGTTCCTGATGATGGTCTGCGTGGCGATCTATGCAGCCCTTATCGGCAGCATCCGGGTATCTTCGGATATTCACTCGGCGTTGTTCGGCACGATGGCCTATACGGTGATTCTTTGCTTCTCGCTGCTCAAAACGGGAAGTCTGTCCAAACAGATCTTCGGCAGTCACTAAATCCGGGAAAATCCAATGAAAGGAAAAGACAGCAGACAACGCCGTTTCCCGGCGGCGGTCTGGCTGTTCTGGTAATCCATGGCCTATGTAACGATACCCAAAGACCTTTCCAAAGTGAAGAACAAGGTCTTTCTGAACCTGACGAAACGCCAGCTTGTGTGTATGGGGTTCGCGGCGGGCATCGGCGTTCCGTTCTATTTTCTTATGCGTGATACGCTGGGAACCAGCAATGCAGCGGCAGGTATGGTACTTCTGATGCTGCCGGAGTTTTTCTTTGCGCTGTATGAGAAAAACGGGATGCACCTTGAAACCATCCTGACGAATTTCATCAGCGTCCGCTTCAAACGTCCTGCGGTACGCCGCTACGAGATTGAAAATCTGTATGACAGAGAACTGGAAACCGCAGCACCGATCCAGAAGAAAGGAGGCATCCTTGGTAAAAAGTGAACCGAAGAAGAAACCGCAGCCGGGCGGCTTCTTCCAGAAGTTCTTTCGGAAACCCGAAAAGAGCCAGAAGGAACAGCGGTTGACTGTGCAGCGTTCCATTCCATATCTGGAAATGGGGCGCGACGGTATCTGCCGGGTGGAGGAACATCTGTATTCCAAAACCGTCCGATTCTACGACATCAACTACCAGCTGGCACAGAACGAGGATAAGAACACCATCTTTGAAAGCTGGTGCGACTTCCTCAACTACTTCGATGCCAGTATCCGCTTTCAGTTGTCGTTCATCAACCACAAGAGCGACATGAGCGAATACAACAAGGTTATCCAGATCGAGCCGCAGCACGACGCGTTTGACGATGTGCGTATGGAATATGCGCAGATGTTGAAACAGCAGCTTGCCAAGGGCAACAACGGTCTGGTTCGGACGAAGTACATCACATTCAGCATCGAAGCGAAAAGTGTCCGGGAAGCAAAGCCCCGGTTAGAGCGTATCGAAACCGATATTCTCAACAATTTCAAGGTGCTGGGCGTGAAAGCTTATCCGCTGAACGGCGTGGAGCGACTTCAGATCATGTACGAAGCCTTTCATCAGGAAGAACAGCAGAAGTTTGATTTCAGCTATGAACGCATCCTGCAGAGCGGTATGACCACAAAGGACTTCATTGCCCCGACCAGTTTTCTGTTCAAGAGCGGAAAGGACTTTATGATGGGTGACACCTACGGTGCAGCATCCTACCTGAACATCCTTGCCCCGGAACTGACGGATAAGGTGCTGGCCGAGTTTCTGGATATGGACAAAAATCTGGTGGTCAGTATCCATGTGCAGTCGGTAGACCAGTTGAAAGCCATTAAACTGATCAAGGGCAAAATTACCGACCTGGACCGTATGAAAATTGAGGAACAGAAGAAAGCTGTGAGGTCTGGTTATGATATGGAAATTATTCCGAGCGACCTTGCAACTTATGGTGGCGAGGCCAAGAAGATTCTGGATGATCTGCAAAGCCGCAATGAGCGTATGTTCCTTGTTACGGTGCTGTTCCTCAATACAGCCAAGACCAAGCAGGAGTTGGATAGTGCTGTGTTTCAGACTGCTGGCATCGCTCAGAAGTTCAACTGCACTCTGAACCGTCTGGATTATCTGCAGGAGCAGGGTCTTATGAGCAGCCTGCCGCTGGCCAATAACCTCGTTCCCATCAAGCGCGCACTGACCACCACTTCCACCGCCATCTTTGTACCGTTCACCACACAGGAGCTTTTTATGGAGGGCGATTCCCTCTATTACGGTCTGAACGCAGTGTCCAACAACATGATTATGGCAGACCGCAAACAGCTCAAAAACCCGAATGGTTTGATTTTAGGCACACCCGGCAGCGGTAAGTCGTTCAGTGCAAAACGTGAAATTACCAACGTGTTCTTTACCACAACGGACGATATTATCGTTGCAGACCCGGAAGGCGAGTATTATCCGCTGGTGGAAGCGTTGGGCGGTCAGGTCATTCACATCTCGTCCACCAGTAAGGACTACATCAACCCGATGGACATCAACCTGAACTATGCGGACGATGATAACCCGCTGGGCATGAAATCGGACTTTATTCTTTCCCTGTGCGAACTTATCATGGGCGCACGGGATGGCATGGAGCCGGAAGAAAAGTCGGTCATAGACCGCTGCCTGCCGCTGGTCTATCAGAAGTATCTGAACGATCCGAAGCCGGAGAATATGCCGACGCTCGGTGATCTGTACGACTGCCTGCGGGAGCAGAAAGAGCGGCAGGCGCAGCGTATCGCCACAGCGTTGGAAATCTACGTCAATGGTTCTCTGCGAGTGTTCAACCATCAGACCAATGTGGAACTGGATAACCGCATTATCTGTTTCGATATCAAAGAGTTGGGCAAGCAGCTGAAAAAGCTGGGGATGCTCATTGTTCAGGATCAGGTCTGGAACCGTGTTACCATCAACCGCAACAGTAAAAAGAACACGCGGTACTATATAGACGAGTTCCACCTCCTGCTGAAAGAGGAGCAGACGGCGGCATACAGCGTCGAAATCTGGAAGCGGTTCCGAAAATGGGGTGGTGTACCCACAGGCATCACCCAGAACATCAAGGATTTGTTGGCTAGCCGGGAAATCGAGAATATCTTCGAGAACAGCGATTTTATCTATATGCTTAACCAGGCATCCGGCGACCGACAAATCCTTGCGAAGCAGCTGAATATTTCGCCGTTCCAGCTGTCGTATGTGACGAACAGTAACGAGGGCGAGGGGTTGCTGTTCTACGGCAACACGATTATCCCGTTCAAGGATAAGTTCGATACTTCGCTGAAACTGTACAGCCTGATGACCACGAAGCCCATGGAGATGGGAAAATATAAGGAGAAAAAGGAAGCATGAACACACCGAACATTTTTGACCGACTGAGCCGCAAGATTCATCATCATTCTGACATGGAGCTGCACGAAAGTGATTCCGGCCCGCCTTTCGATGAGGTGGAGCCGCTCAACTTCCAAGATGAAGAATCGGTAGTGCATACGGTGCTGGAGGACTTTTACGCCGTTGGCACACTGGCCGATGAACTGACTGACGGCTTTCACATGGAAGCCCACGGTTATCTTGACCGTGAGGAAGTAAACACCCGTCTGATCGCCTTTGCCCGGAAGCTTGAACAGGTGCTGGATAAGTGGGAAACCCACGCAGCCCTGCTCGCATGACGGCTCCAGCCGGAAGGAGGTGATTTCCATAGCAGACAAAAAGTTTCGGGGCAGAGATAAAATCGTCCAGAAAATGACCAAGGATGGTCTGGTGGATGAAAACCTCCGCACCGGGGAACAGAAGTCCGCAACCGCAGAAGAAAAGCCGGAGCAGGAAGATTCGGCAAAAGAAACTGCGGAAAAGGAAACAGATGAAAAACCTATCGTGGAAGAAGAACGGTGCATGGATGCTGAGGATGCACCCCGGCATCACAGCACCGCCAAGCAGAGCGCGGACTATTACAAAGCCCATCAGGAGGAGGGCAAGCCAAAGGATGCGCCTGCGGAATCGGATGCAGAGCCGCAGACCAAGAAAGGCCGACTTTCTTTTGAGGATGAAAAAGGCGGCATTGTCCGTGGCATGGGGATGGGCGTTAAGAAGGTGGCCAAGAAAGGAGTGGATACCGCCACCGGGTTCGCCCATCAGAAAGTACATCAGGTAGAAAAGGACAATTCCGGCGTGGAAGCTGCTCACAAGTCGGAAGAAGCCGCCGAACGCCTGCACCACTTTGTCAAAGGCAGAAAAAAGCCCAAAGACAAATCTGCCAGGGCAGAGAAAAGAGGTGGCGAGGATCAGAAGGCCAGCCGCCTGAAATTCTCCGAAAGTGAGGGCGGCACGGCAGAAAATGCAGCAGAACCGTCGCTGAAAAAGAAACAGCCCCAGCCACCACCGACTGCCGCAGGAGGTGAAGCAACAAAGACAGTCGGCTCAAAGTTTTACCAGAAAAAGCAGTATAAGGATGCCTATGCAGCAGCCAAGCGGGGCCAGAAAGCCGGAAATGCTGCCAGCAAGCAGGCGGCAACGGCAGCAAACACGCTTGCAGAAAAAGCAAAGGCGGCGGTGCAGGAGATCGTTGTGCAGAACAAGACCCTCTGGGCGGGACTTGGCATTGCAGCACTGATGCTCATGCTGATTATGGGCGCATTCTCAAGCTGTTCAGCAGCGATTCAGGGAACGGGCAGCACCTTTATCGGAACGACGTATCCCAGTAAGGACGCCGACATGAAAGGTGCAGAAGAAGATTATCTGGAACTGGAAAAGAAGCTGGATGAGCAGATACGGCAGATGGAGTCCACACATCCCGGCTATGACGAATACCGTTACCAGTTGGATGAAATTGGGCATGACCCCTATCAGCTGATCTCTCATCTGACTGCCGTATATGAGCAGTTCACCAGAGGACAGGTGAAAAACGTCATCAAGTCGCTGTTTGAGCAGCAGTATCTCCTGAAAGTCTGGGAAACGATAGAGATTCGCACACGCATGGAAACCAGAGTAGGGATTCGGCCAACGATTGACGCTTTTGGAAACGTCAGCATGGAAACCTATACCTATCAGGAAGAAGTGGAGTATGAGTACAAAATCCTCAACGTCCTGCTGAAGAACAAGGGCTTTGACACCATTGCCAGAAAGAACATGGATCGGAAGCAGACTGGGCGGTATGATGCCTACAATCTGACCTATGGCAATCGCCCGGAACTGTTTGGCGCAGGCTCACCTACATACAGCGGCGGCACAACAGGAAGCATTGGCTCTGGCGGTTCGGGTGGAACAGGCGGCAGTTCCGGCGGTGGTTTCCGATATGATATTCCAGAAGAAGCCCTGTCGGATGAAAAGTTTGCAAGGATGATTGCAGAAGCCGAAAAGTATCTGGGTATGCCGTATGTGTGGGGCGGAAGTTCGCCCAGCACCAGTTTTGATTGCTCTGGCTTTGTCTGCTGGGTCATCAATAACTGCGGCAATGGCTGGAATGTCGGACGCACGACAGCAAACGGACTGCGCGGCAAGTGCAGCTACGTTTCTCCTGCAAATGCACAGCCGGGTGACTTGATCTTCTTTGAAAAAACCTATAATACCGTCGGCGCGTCGCACGTTGGCATCTATGTTGGCAACGGCATGATGATTCACTGCGGCGACCCGATTTCTTATACCAGCATCAATTCGACCTACTGGCAGAACCACTTCCTTGGTTTTGGCAGAATCAGGTAGAGGAAAGGAGAGAAGCTAGATGAGCAAAAAGCTGAAGAAGTTTTTGAATGATGCAGAGAAAACCGAAAGCAAGATCGCGGAACTGGAAGAGTACCTGAGAAATGTCCGGGCGGCACAGAAAAAGGAAGAGGACAATGAGATCGTTAGGGCTATCCGCAGTACAAAGCTGGGCGGGCGTGACCTGTTGGCGCTGCTGGAAAATATCCAGGCGGGGAATGTGACGTTCCAGACAACCGTGAATAACGAGAATAAGACTTCGGAAGAAGCAGAAATGGAGGATGTGATTGCGAAAGATGCTTAAAAAACTGGGTATTGTGATTCCCAGTGCTGTGCTGACCCTGCTGATGGCGGTAGGCTTTTCCACTCCGGCATTTGCCTATGTGGAGCCGGAAGTCAAGGAAGAGCCTGTGCAGGTCATTGAGGAAGAGGAACCCACCGAGGAAGAGAAGATTCCGTTCACCATTGCGGGCAATGGCGAGGTGGAAGATAACATCACGGACGATTCCAGTAAAGAGTTTTTCACGGTCAAGACCAAGGGCGGCAACACCTTTTTTCTGGTGATCGACCGGGCAAGGAACAGCGAGAATGTGTATATGCTCTCCATGATCGACGAGTACGATTTGCAGGAGTTTCTGACCGATGAGGAACGCAACGGCAAGGAAGAAGAGGAGCCGGCAGTCGTGTTGCCGGAAACCAAACCTGAGCCGGAACCGGATGTCGAGATCGAAGAGCCGGAACAGGACGATGGAAAGCTGACCAAGATTCTGGCAATCGTATTTGTTCTGGGTGTGGGCGGTGCAGGCGCATTCTTCTATTTCTACATCTATAAGCCGAAGCAGAGTGAGCCGGAAGTATCGAAAGAAAATCTGGAATATGAAGCTCTGCCGACAAAGAACGAGGATGAGCAGGACGCAGAAACCGAAGAATAATAGAAAACCCGTATAATCTAGTGATGCAGGGATGGTCTGATTCGGACTGTCCCTGCTTTTTTCAAACAAGCAGGAGGATACATGAAATATCTTGTGATAGCAGAAAAGCCGAGTGTAGCACGTTCCATCTCGAAAGTGATCGGTGCATACAAACATGAGGACGGGTATCTGGAGGGTGGGGATTGTGTGGTGAGCTGGTGTCTGGGGCATCTGGCAGAGTATGCAGCCCCGGAGTATTATGATGAACGCTATAAAAGCTGGCGGTTCGATGATCTTCCGATTCTCCCGGAAGAATGGAAGCTGCTGGTTTCGGAAGATAAGAAAGCACATTTCAATATTCTGCGGAAGCTCCTCCGAAGCAAAGAGTTCGCTTATGTGGTAAACGCCTGCGACGCAGGGCGGGAGGGAGAAGCAATCTTCCGCCGTGTGTATGGTCTGGCGGGCAGCAAACTCCCGGTCAAACGGCTGTGGATCAGCAGCATGGAAGATGCCGCTATCCAGCAGGGCTTTGATTCCTTAAAGGATGGCACAGAATATGACAACCTGTTTGCCGCTTCGGAGTGCAGGGCAAAGGCAGACTGGCTGATCGGCATGAACGGCACACGGGCTTTTACCAAAAAATACGGCAGGCGGCAGACCATTGGACGGGTGCAGACTCCGACACTGGCAATGCTGACGGAACGGCAGGACAAAATCCAGAACTTTGTGAAAGAGCCGTATTACAAAGTAGAAATCACAGGAAATGGCATCGTGGCAGAATCGGAACGGATGGCACAGGAGCAGAATGCGGATACCATGCAGGCAGCTTGTGATGGACAGTGTGCCGTAGTTGGCAGCATCGAGCGCAAACGGAAAGAACAGTCTGCGCCGAAGCTGTATGACTTAACGACCTTGCAGCGAGAAGCTAACCGCTATTATGGTTTTACCGCCAGTCAGACTTTGAAGATCGTACAGGAATTGTACGAAGAAAAGCTGGTGACATACCCGCGAACGGACAGCCAGTACATCACGGAAGATATGCAGCAGACCATGGCAGATTTGCTCAAACACTATGGCGGCGAAGCAGATGGAGTAAAGCAGGTGGTCAATAACAAAAAGGTCACTGACCACCATGCGATTCTGCCGACACTGGAAAGCTGCAAGCGTGGGTCAAACAGCCTGTCCGGGGATAAGGAAAAGGTCTTTGCTCTCATCGTCTGGAAGATGCAACAGGCAGTACAGCCGCCATACATCTATGAAGATGTTCTGGTAACAGTATGCTGTCAGGACAGGAAATTCACTGCAAAATACAAAAATGTCTTGCAGGCGGGACATACCGCAATGCCTGTTCCGTTTGCAGAACAGGAAAAAAGCAAGGATATGGCATTCCCCAAGAAACTGGAACAGGGCGAGGTGATTCCTGTGGTGAGCGCGGAGAAAAAGCAGGGCTTTACATCTCCGCCGAAAGCATTTACCGAAGACACCCTGCTTTCTGCAATGGAAAGCGCAGGCAACAAGGAGTTTGAAAAAGACACGGAAAAGAAAGGACTGGGAACACCTGCGACCCGTGCAGCGATTCTGGAAAAGCTGGTATCTTCCGGCTATGTGGAACGCAAAGGCAAGCAGATTCTTCCCAGTGCAGAGGGGGTTACGGCAATCGCAAATATCCCGGATTACCTGAAATCGGCAAGCATGACCGCTGAGTGGGAAAATGAACTGCTGCGGATGGAACGGGGCGAAACAAAGCCCGCCGACTTCATGCAGGGCATCGGTGGATTGCTGGAACGAATGCTGGCAGACCTCCGGCAAATTCCGACCGTACAGGAATCACCTATTTATAATAAGGTATCTATCGGGAACTGCCCGGTATGTGGAAAGCCCGTCTGTGAAGGCAAACTGAATTTCTATTGCTCTGACCGGGACTGTAAATTTGCCCTCTGGAAAGAAAGTAAATACCTTTCCGGCATGAAAAAGACGCTCACAAAGAAGATGGCAACTGACCTTTTGAAGAAAGGACGTACCTATGCAAAAGACTTCTACTCTGCCAAAAAGGACAAGACCTTTGCCGCAGACCTTGTTATGGCAATAGAAAATGGCAGGGCGCAGTACAGTCTTGAATTTCCGAAAACACCAGCTAAGAAGTAAGGAGGGAACGATTGGCGAAATTTAACGATATTCGGGAACTTGCCCAGCAGAACGCACGGTGGGTAAGCAATTCTCCGAAAGACTGGATGAACTATCTGGATGTGGCGGCACGGCTGTACCGCTATTCGTTCAAAGATACTCTGCTGATCCATGCCCAGCGTCCTGATGCGACCGCCTGTGCAGAGCTGGAAGTCTGGAACAAGAAAATGAACCGCTGGGTAAACCGTGGCGCAAAAGGCATTGCGCTTTTGGACGATGCCAGCCCACGGGCAAAGCTGCGCTATGTGTTCGACATTGCGGACACGCATCTGGTGCAGGGCGGCAGAACGCCGATCCTCTGGCGCATTGATGATTCGGAACACCAGCAGATGATCCTCGACCATCTGGCAGATACTTATGCTCTGACGCAGACGGACAGCATGAATGCTGCGCTGATGGAACTGGCACAGCAGTTGACCGCTGAAAATCTGGAAGAAGCGATGGATGGTCTGGAATATGAGGTGGCAGACACTTTTCTGGAAGGACTGGATGAAGATAACCTCCGTGTCCGTTTCCGGGAGTTAATGACCAACAGTATTTTCTATACCCTTTCCCGACGCTGCGAACAGGAACCGCTGGAAGTTTTGGAAGATGAGGATTTTATCCGTATTGTGGATTTCAACCAGCTTCCGGTTTTGACGTTCCTGGGCAATGCTGTTTCGGAACAATGTGAAGCGGTTCTCCGTGACATCGGACGGGAAATGCAGAAAATTTACCGAAAAGAAGTCACAGAACATCTTGCAAAAACTGCCGACAGCTTGTATAATACCAGTACGGACTTTAACGCATTAAAGCGTGAAACTGAAACGAACATCACTGAAGGAGGAAAACCGTATGGAACTGACTTATCACCGCAAGGGGGACTACCTGTTTCCGAACCTGACCGTACAGGACGAGCCGATGAGCATTGGGAAGTACGGGATGCTGCGCAGGACTTATCTGAGGGAAAACAAGAAGAACTGGTATCAGAGTATGCTGATGAGCGGCAGGCTGAATCAGCATCTGGCGCAGATCGACGAGCAGGCGGAGAACCGGATGGAAGAACTGATCGAGAGCCTGAACGAGAAGTATCCGGCTCCGAACAAGGAAACCGAACAGATGGCATGGGTGGCACATCAGAACAATCTGACCGCGATGGCGGAAGAGATCGTGCTGAAGGAATTGGTGTACAACTAACCGCTGACACAACCGAACAGGATTTGAGCGAAGCAGAGGAAGAAATTGCCTCTGCTTTTTCTCTGCCCAGTCTGCCGACCGTGGAACAGCAGATTCGGGCAATCGAAGCCCCGATGCAGGCCCAGTATGCCGATGAGATCACGATTCCGGCAGAAGTTGTGGATGAAATCCTGCGGACGGGAAGCAATCGAGGCAAAAGCCAGCTCCGCCTTATCTATAACTTTATGACCGAACAGACCCCGGAAGAGTATACTGCTTTCGTCAAAAAAGAGTATGGCGAGGGCGGCAAGGGCTTTGAGATCGGCGGCACAAAATATGCAGTCTGGTTCGATGAGTTGGGTATGCAGATCGCCGTTGGAGATACGGTTCGGAACGACCCCAAAAACAAAGCATTTCTGTCCTGGGAAGATGTCAGCTGCAGAATCCATCAGCTTCTGCAGCAGGGAGAGTACGCACCAAAGTCTGTCCTGGATGCAGCCCGTGGCAATGCTCTGCATGAACACGCAGAAGCCCTAAGCTATATGGAACGCGATATGGCAGAGGGCGTGGCAGAGATGGTCTTTGCCGATACGTCCATCTTCTCCGGCGGATACCCGGAACTTACAGAACGACTTGCAAAGTTGATTGAGCAGCCGGAATTTCTGGCTGACCTGAACGAACGTCTTTTGGGACTGGCAGAAGCCTACGCCGAAGATAAAAGCGTGATGCGGATGCCGTTCTATCGCCCGGACAAAGTATCCGAACAGTTTCAGAAGTTTGCCCTCCCGTTCCAGCCGTATCAGGCAAGAGAGGGCTTTCAGTGGAATGAGCAGGAAGTCTTTATCACGGAAGATGAGATCAATGCTTTCCTTGCAGGCGGCGGGCCGTATTCGGATGGCAGGCTGGCAACGTACAGTTTCTTCCTTACCCATACAGAGAAAGCAGAACGCGCGGCATTTCTGAAAGACCGATACGGTGTGGGCGGCAGCAGTCATGCACTTTCCCGTGCAGATAATTCCCATGCCAGCTATGACGGCAGAGGTCTTGAACTGGCACGGGGCATCTATGGAAAGCCGGATGCGCTGGTAAAGCTGAACTGGAACCAGGCGGCTGAACGAGTTGCAAAGCTCATTGACCAGAGTTTGTATCTGAAGCCTGCGGATTACAGCCGGATGCCGAGTTACGAGCGTGAGCAGATGGCAAATCGGGTAATCGGTTTCTACCATCGTCTGCCCGATGAAGTAGAGCGTCCATTTAAGCGGGAATTGCTGAATGAGGATGCCAGAAAGAAACTGCCCACCATGCTGGCTGACCCGGAACAGGCGGTAGAGCTTCTGGAAAAGATGGATGCAGCACTTCTTTCCGTGCCGCTGGATTCCCCGGAATATGCGGAAAAATCAAAGACGCTTGCTGAACTGCACCAGTATGTTGAGGGAACGTACACGATCTTCCCGGAAAAGAAAAAGGCTGTTGAGATTTCTGTTTCTGAGACAGGACAAATATCGCTTTTCGATATTTGGGCGCAGGAACAGGAATCGAAAGAGCATTCAACCACCGCAGTGGTTGAAGAACCCCAGAAGCAGGCGGCAAAGTACAGCAGAAATGTCGGGGATTATCTCTATCTGGAAGATGACCGCCTTTATAAAATCGAACGTGTTACGGATTCTCTAATCTATCTGAAAGATATGGAGCGTCCTGCATGGGCGGCGCGGGTGCTTCGACCGAACCAGTATGATGCAGAACTGGCAAAGAATCCGCTGAATGATTATCTTCTGGCAGGGCAGGAATCTGCATTGAAAGATAGTCGCTGTGTTTACAAAGAATGTCTGTATTCCATGCTGGATGCGGTGCAGCAGAGTGAAATCTATCCGTATCTCCGCGACCGCGATGTGGATGCAGACGAAGCGGAAAAGGAACTTCGGAACAAGATTGACGAGCTGTTAGAGCAGAATGCGAAAACTGCTCCGCTGTATCTGGAAGCAAGCCAGAACTGGGAAAACTTCAAAGACTGGTTGATAGAAGATATTTTCCAGCGCATCTATCAGGACGTTATTACGGACAGACGGGATGCCGTTGCACTGTATCAGGATAGCAAGGACGCACCGCAGTGGGTGCGCGGCATTATGGTTCTGTATGCAGCGGAAGAAAAGGCCGTTGAGCCGACCTTGCAGCCCCTGCCGCTGGATGCCGTAAACGAATATAACGCGCTGAAAGAGCGTTACCCGGATGCTCTGGTCGGCTATGAGCAGTACGGCAACTTTGAGTTCTACGGCGAGGATGCAAAGCGCGTTTCAGAACTTCTTGGCAGCAAGCTGTTGGAAAAGGAAACCGCACTCGGCAAGGTTGAGGTGTCTGGTTTTCCACGTGAACAGTGGGCTTCTCAGGCAATGAAGCTCTGGAAGCAGGGGGAGAGCGTCTATCTGTCCGGCCAGCAGGAAGATGGAACCCATGCGCAGACAAAGTATTTCCGCAGAGAGGAATATCTGCCAGTCAATACCATCATTGAACTGGACGATAGAGAGTTCCGTGTGGATTCGGTCAACTTTGAGCAGGGGACGGTCAGCTTGCAGGACATGACCCTTGCGAAAGAAGCCCGGTATCCGATCTTCCGAACGGAACCGCTGGAGTACATTCGGCATCTGTACGAACAGGCCGATGTGCCGATGAAAGAAGCGATAGAAACCACAGTCTTTACTGCTCTACACAATGCTGGTGTGGCTTACGAGGATTTTTCCCCGGAGCAGATGGATGTGATCTATTCGGTGGCAGAATCGGGCGGCGAGTTAGAAGAACTGCTGAATCCCGACTTCTCGCCGGAACAGATGCAGCTGATCGCGGATGTGCAGACCCGGACAGATGCCATCCATCGTTCAGCGGCAGATGATGCTGTGAAGCCTCTTACCAGCAAGCCTATGACCCCGGAAGAGGTCAACCATGCACGGCGGCAGCACAACCTTCCGCTGGACAGTGGAGCCGAAACGGAACAGCCTGTACAGCCCAAACAGGAGCCTATGAACTTCCGTATTACGGACGATGATCTCGGCGCAGGAGGAGCCAAGACAAAATTCAAAGCAAACATCGAAGCCATCCGGCTGCTGCAAACGCTGGATGCAGAACAGCGGCAGGCAACCGCAGAAGAACAGGAAGTTCTCTCCCGGTATGTCGGCTGGGGCGGCATTCCGCAGGCGTTCGACGAGAAGAATGCGGACTGGGCAAAGGAGTATGCGGAACTGAAATCTCTGCTCCCGGCAGATGAGTACAGCGAAGCGCGGGCATCCACGTTGAATGCTTTCTACACTTCGCCTACGGTAATCAAGGCAATGTATGAAGCCCTTTCCAACATGGGTCTGAGCAAAGGCAATGTACTGGAACCGTCCTGCGGTGTCGGTAACTTCATGGGTCTTGTGCCTGAAAGCATGGAGAACATCAAGATGTATGGTGTGGAGCTGGACAACGTATCAGGACGCATTGCACAGCAGCTTTATCAGAAGAACAAGATTGCCGTGCAGGGCTTTGAAACGATGCAGTTCCCGGACAGCTTCTTTGACTGTGTGGTAGGCAACGTGCCGTTCGGCAATTACAAAGTGCCGGATAAGCGGTATGACCGCCACAACTTTCTCATCCACGATTACTTTATTGCAAAGAGTCTTGACCTTGTTCGTCCGGGCGGCGTGGTGGCGATAGTCACTTCCAGCGGCACGATGGACAAAAAGGATTCCTCTGTCCGAGAGTATCTTGCCAACCGTGCTGATCTGGTCGGTGCAATTCGCCTGCCGAACAATGCGTTCCAGCGCAATGCCAATACAAGCGTAGTAGCGGACATCCTGTTTTTGCAAAAGCGTGACCGGGCGGCAGTGGAGCGGGCAGAGTGGGTAGACCTTGGCAACACGCCGGAGGGATACCCCATCAACCAGTATTTTGCGCAGCATCCTGAAATGGTGCTGGGTGAGATCACGACTGAAAGTACACAGTACGGCAAGCAGGAAACCACGGTCAAGCCCATCGAGGGCGCAGACCTTGCACAACAGTTGAAAGCAGCCGTTGAGAACATCCATGCGGAAATCACTGAGCCGGAAATCACGGACGATGAACTTGACCAGAACGCAGAACCACTTCCGGCAGACCCAAACGTGAAGAATTTCAGTTACACCAATGTGGACGGACAGGTCTATTACCGTGAAAACTCCTATATGAACAAGGTTGACCTGCCTGCGGTCACGGCAGAGCGTGTGCTGGGGATGATTGCCCTGCGGGAAACCACACAGAAATTGCTGGACTGTCAGTTGCACGATGGTACGGATGCCGAAGTGGAACTGCTGCAAGGAAAGCTGAAAGACCAGTATAAGCGGTTCACAGCGCAGTATGGTCTGATCAACAGCACCGCCAACAAACGGGCATTCCGGCAGGATAGCAGCTATTGTCTGCTGGCATCTCTTGAGATTCTGGACGAGGATAAAAACCTCAAGCGGCTGGCAGATATTTTCACGAAACGCACTATTCGCAAGCCGGAACCCGTCACCTCTGTGGATACTCCGAGTGAAGCCCTGGCACTCTCCATTGGAGAAAAAGCAAAGGTCGATGTGCCGTTTATGGCAGAACTTTGCGGAAAGACAGAGCAGGAAGTGACCGAAGAACTGGCAGGTGTTATCTTCCGAAATCCTGTCACACAGGCGTGGGTGACGGCGGACGAATATCTGTCCGGCAACGTCCGGGAAAAGCTGGCAACGGCAGAAACCTTTGCTGCAAACCACCCGGAGTATCAGGTCAATGTCGAGTATCTCAAGCGAGTACAGCCGAAAGATTTGAATGCTTCGGAGATTGAAGTGCGGCTTGGTGCAAACTGGATCAAGACAGAGTACATTACGGACTTCATGGAGCGGGTGTTCAAAACGCCGAGTTACTATATCGGAAGTTCCATCAAGGCAACCTATTCGGAAATCAGCGGCGCATGGAACATCAGCGGAAAGTCACTTGACCGGAGTAATCCCCGTGTGACGAACACCTATGGCACAATGCGGGTCAACGGCTATCGACTGCTGGAAGATGCGCTGAATCTCCGGGATACCAAAATTTACGATACCATCTATGAGGATGGAAAAGAAAGGAGAGTGCTGAACAAAAAAGAAACCATGCTGGCGCAGCAGGCACAGGAAGCGATTCGGGATGCGTTCAAGCAGTGGATTTTCAAGGATTTAGACCGCAGAGAGGAACTTTGCAAGGTCTACAATGAGCGGTTCAATGCGATTCGTCCCCGTGAATACGATGGCAGTCACATCAAGTTCGTGGGCATGACCCCGGAAATCAGCTTGATGCCGCACCAGAAAAATGCAGTGGCGCATATCCTGTATGGCAATAATACGCTGCTGGCGCATTGCGTGGGTGCGGGCAAGACCTTCCAGATGATCGCTGCCGGCATGGAAAGCCGCCGTCTGGGTCTAGCGCAGAAGAATCTTTATGTTGTGCCGAACCATCTGACGGAGCAGTGGGGCGCGGATTTCTTGCGGCTGTATCCGAATGCCAATGTGCTGGTGGCAACGAAAAAGGATTTTGAGCCAGCCAACCGGAAAAAGTTCTGTTCCCGAATCGCCACAGGTGATTACGATGCTATCATCATCGGGCATTCGCAGTTTGAGCGGATTCCGCTTTCCCCGGAACGGCAGAAATCCATGATCGAGCGGCAGATTCAGGACATCACCTTTGCGATTGCAGAAGCAAAGGCAGAGGATGATGGCAAGAGTTTCACGGTCAAGCAGATGGAGAAAACGAAGAAAACCTTGCAGGCAAAACTCCAGAAGCTGAACGACCAGAGCCGCAAGGATGATGTAGTCACATTTGAGCAGCTTGGTGTTGACCGCCTGTTTGTAGACGAGAGCCATTTCTATAAAAATATGTTCCTCTACACAAAAATGCGGAACATCGCTGGTATTGCTCAGACCGATGCACAGAAGTCCTCGGATATGTTTGCAAAATGTCAGTATCTCGATGAAATCACTGGCGGCAAGGGTGTGACCTTTGCAACAGGTACGCCTGTATCGAACAGCATGGTAGAGCTGTATACCATTATGCGCTACTTGCAGTATGACACCTTGCAGAAACTTCATCTTGGACATTTCGATAGCTGGGCGGCTTCGTTTGGCGAAACCGTAACGGCAATCGAGTTGTCCCCAGAGGGAACGGGCTACCGTGCAAAGACGCGGTTCGCCCGGTTTTTCAATCTCCCTGAATTGATTTCACTGTTCAAGGAGTCCGCAGACGTACAGACGGCAGATATGCTGAATCTGCCTGTGCCAGAAGCAGAGTACATCAATGAGGTGCTGAAACCCAGTGAAACGCAGCAGGAAATGGTGAGCAGCTTTG
>OGZB01000901.1_pt1 | contig 18005 bp, 10 predicted proteins | sample 1576691 | NCBI WGS metagenome assembly OGZB01 (sample SAMEA3541479, study PRJEB24748) | human gut metagenome | biome: human gut; feature: human-associated habitat; material: faeces | place: China | collected 2012
TGCAATCGGATGATAAGATAGTATCTTTCTTTTGGTTATAAACGCCGTGATTACACCAAGATCGTAAACGGCAGAAACCCGATCGTTGCTCATGAGTTCCTGGGCGACTCTGTAGCCGGCAAGGATGTGATCGTTATTGATGATATGATTTCTTCAGGTGATAGTATGCTTGATGTTGCTAAGCAGCTTAAGAAGAGAAAAGCTAACAGAGTATTTGTTGCTTCTACATTTGGTCTCTTTACTAACGGTCTTGAAAGATTTGATGAAGCTTACGAACAGGGACTTATCTACAGAATCATGACAACTAACTCAATTTACCAGTCTCCAGAGCTTCTTCAGAGAGAATGGTACATCAATGTAGACATTACAAAGTTCACTGCAACATTCATTGACAGACTAAATCATGACGCTTCTATAAGCGATTTATTAAATCCTATAGAAAAAATTAATAAAAAGGTTGCAGAATACAACAAAAGGTAATATAATGTGACATAGAGGGCTTCGACTTATCCCCCCATTTTTTTGTAGAAGCCCCATATACCAAAGGTGCTCGCTAGGTTTCCTAGCGAGCGTTTTTCTTTTGTGGCAAATTTCTACTTATTAGTGGAATTTGGAATCACGCATAGTTTGTGTTGACAAGAATTTTTTCTGCAATTTCTAGATTTTTGAATTTATTTTGGCGATGTACCCCGATATTTTAAATATTGACTATTTCTTCTATGTTATATAAACCTACTATTGTATTCATAAGCTTCTCTGGGAACTTGCAACAGACCTGACACTTTTTTCCTTCCACCACTACAAAAACCCCCGTAGGAATTGGCTCCTGCCAATTTCCTACGGGGGTGAATCAATCTATTTTTCTATATTAAGCTTTACTCCACGCCAAACTGCAACAATTTCTTTGCGTCTGTCCAGCGCTGTTCATCTGTACTGTCATTTAAGACTACGCTTATGCATTCCGTGTCGCCATTCTTTGCCACTGACACAAGGCACTTGCCTGCAAGGCCTGTACTTCCTGTTTTCATGCCGACACAGTACTGGTAGTAGAACTGTCCTGACTTGTCCAGTAGGGCATTTGTTGATACCCAAGTCTTGTTTAATGTGCCGGACTTTTCAGACTGTGTTCCGCAAATCTTACAAATTGTTTCGTTTTTGTATGCTTCAATTGCAATCTTAGACAAGTCGCTAGCTGATGTGTACTGGTCTGCCGCATCATAGCCGTCCGGTGACATAAAATGTGTATTTTCAAGTTCCATGTCACGGACATTCTTATTCATCTCATAAACAAAACGCTCAACACACTGTGCTGCTGTAAAAGTTTTTCCTTCGTTAGCAATATTGTCTTTAAGAATTGCTTCGCCTGCTGCTTTTGCCAAAACATAGGCTGCGTCATTTCCTGATGAAATAAGCAAACCTTCAAGCAACTCCTGAACTGTTACAACCTGTCCCTGACTAAAACCTGCCTTACTTGAATCTGCTGCAATCATATTAATTTCACTGCCGATTGTTACTATATCAGTAGTTTTCATATTCTGCAAAACAGTCAAAGCTGTCATAAGCTTAGTTGTGCTTGCCGGATACATCTTGGCATCGCTATTTTTTTCATAATAAATCTCTTTTGAATTAACATTCACAAGAATAGCTGCCTTGGCACTTATAGCCTTGTCAAAACCGCTCTTTCCTGCTGATTCCGTGTATTCGATTGGATGAAGTCCATAATCAGTCCACGGATTTTTTTCGCTAATCTCATAGTTATCGTGAATAAAATCTTTAACAATAACTTCACTCTGGCTTGTCTTTAAATCGCCTACCGGCTTCGCCTTTCCTATTACAAATGCATAATCAATTGCTCCAATCATAAGAAGCACTGCAATAACTGCGCTTAATATGCATCTTCCTGTCTTTCTCATTTAACATCCTCCAATGTAAATATCGCTTCCTTGAAATTAATGTTATTCCATTGTGATTCTGCCGTAACATTATTTCCCTTTTTCCATTTTATATACATTTCCTTCGTGGAACTTCCATCTTTTTCCATCTTTTTCTCAGTTTTATCAGCAATTTCTGCCTTTTCAAAAACCTTAATCAAACGGCCTTCACTAATATTTATTTTCTTTGCAAGCTTAACATTGGTGTTCTTAAAATACTCTAAAGCCTTTGTTTTAACAGATAACTTTTCTTTCTTTGTAAGCTTAATATCATATTGTGATGAAATTTCATTAAGCCATTCCCTCTTGCAAATATCGTCAAGCACAAGGCTTTTGACACCCTGCTCCCAAGTCACATTGCCATCCATTTTTGAGTCCCAGTCTATTTCCTTGCCCTTTGTAAGATAATAAGTTTCATAAGTCGCCTGGGCTGTATACGCATAATACCTTACCTCGTCAAGCATAACCTGACTACCGCCTGCAGTAATAGTAAGAATAGTATCTGCCCCGTCAGAGCCAGTTGAGCTTTTCGAAACTGTTCCCTTTAAAACTGTTGAGCTCTCGGAACCTGTTTCACTTGTAGCCACCGTGGTTTCCTCCACTGCTTTTTTCTGACCACAACCTACAAGTCCCATCGCAACTGTAAATCCTGCCAAAATACATATTAACTTTTTTCTCAAAGACAATCACCTCCCCTGACTTGCCACTATATACAATCTATTCCCATTACCTTATCTTTTCAACTATTTTAGTCACAGCATATGTGACTGACTCTACAGTTGTATATTTTCACAATATATTTCAACTGCTTTAGTCGTAGCTCACATACCTTATTCTATTCTTCATCCTTCAATGTAGACAGTGATTCTACCAGTTTTCTTGCATTTTCTATTACTGTGCCTGTGCCCGGTTTTGGCTCAAAAATAAAATACGGCTCGTCTTTAGGCATAAACTTAAGTCTGCCTTTGTACTCGCGGACAAGAATTGGTATTCTTTCCACATCCACCTCAGCGTCTTTCCACATTGTAAGCTTGATTCTGTTTTTATTACCTGAAATTTCAGTAACATATGCCTGATGTGCTGCATTTTTAAGCAAAACAATCTGGAGAAGGTTTTCAACCTGATTCGGTATGTCACCGAAACGGTCAAGAAGTTCATCCTGCATATCCTCGTATTCTTCCATTGTCTCTATTCCTGCAATTCGCTTGTAAATGTCCATTTTAAGAGCTTCATTTTTAATATATGAAGGTGGAACAAAAGCATCCACTGTCAGGTCTACCTTTGTTTCAAAATCATCCATTGGCTTGTTGCCCTTTAAAGTATTAATGGCATCGTTAAGCATTTTGCAATAAAGGTCGTAACCAACATCCTCCATGTGACCGCTTTGTGCAGCCCCAAGAAGATTTCCGGTACCACGGATTTCAAGGTCTCGCATTGCAATTTTTACACCACTGCCAAGTTCCGTAAAATCCCTTATTGCCCCAAGTCGCTTTTCCGCAACTTCCGTAAGCATCTTGTTTCTGCTATACATCAAAAAAGCATACGATGTACGGTTTGAACGGCCTACACGGCCACGAAGCTGATAAAGCTGGGACAAGCCCATTTTTTCTGCATCGTGTATTATAATGGTGTTGGCATTTGGTATGTCAAGACCTGTTTCTATTATTGTAGTTGTTACAAGAACATCAATGTCCCCGTTAACAAAATCATACATTATTTCTTCAAGCTGTCGCTCACTCATCTGTCCGTGTGCAAAGGCAACACTGGCATCAGGCACAAGTGCCTGAACTTTTCCTGCCATTTCAGCTATGTCCTGAACCCTGTTGTACACGTAATAAACCTGACCGCCTCTTGCAAGCTCCCTGTTTATGGCATCCCTTGCAATTTCCTCATTGTATTCCATAACAAAAGTCTGTATTGGCATACGTTCCTGAGGCGGTTCTTCCATTACGCACATATCTCTTATTCCAATAAGGCTCATATGAAGAGTTCTTGGAATCGGAGTTGCTGTAAGAGTCATTACGTCAACATTATTTTTCAATTCTTTAATCTGTTCCTTATGTTTTACGCCAAATCTCTGCTCTTCATCAATAATCAAAAGTCCCAAATCCTTAAATTTAACATCTTTTGAAAGCATACGATGAGTTCCAATAACAACGTCAACATAACCTTTATTCAAATCTTTTATTGTTTTATCAATATTTGATTTTGTTCTAAATCTTGAAAGCATTTCCACTCTGACAGGGAAATCCTTAAATCTCTGCTTAAAAGTTTTGTAGTGTTGCTGGGCCAAAACCGTTGTTGGAACAAGATAAGCCACCTGCTTGTCATCCTGCACTGCCTTAAAAGCCGCACGAATTGCCACTTCTGTCTTGCCAAAACCTACGTCTCCGCAAATCAGTCTGTCCATAATTTTCGTGCTTTCCATATCTTTTTTTACTTCAGATATGGCATTAAGCTGATCATCTGTCTCCTCAAATGGAAACATTTCCTCGAATTCCTTCTGCCATTCCGTGTCAGGAGAAAACTGATATCCGTTGCTGTTCTCCCTTATTGCATAAAGCTGAACAAGCTCCTTCGCAATATCCGCAACAGCCTTCTTAACCCTGGTCTTTGTTTTTTTCCATTCCTGGCCACCTAATGTGTTAAGTTTAGGCGGTTTCGCCGTGCTGTCAGCATATTTTTGAATCATATCAAGCTGGGTTGCTAACACATAAAGGTTGCTGCCCTTGGCATATTCAATCTTAATGTAATCCTTTACAATATGGTCTACTTCTATTTTTTCTATTCCACGATAAACACCAAGTCCGTGGTTTTCGTGGACAACATAATCACCAATGTTAAGGTCGGTAAAACTTGAAATATTAGTACCTGAATAGCCATGCTTTCTACGTTTTCTTTTCTTTTTTTCGCCAAAAATATCCGTGTCTGAAATAGCCACAAACTTAATCATAGGGTACATAAAGCCACTGCGAAGCTGACCTTTTATAATCATAACTTCACCAGGCATAACCTGACGTTCCCCGTCTTCTTCGAAAAATGCGCTAATCTCAAACTCTCTAAGATCCTCCGCCAAACGCTGGCCTCTTGTTTTTGAACCGGTTACAAGAAGAACCGCATATTTTTGCTCTTTATATTTTTTTAAATCCTGAACAAGAATCTCAAACTTGCCATTGTATGGACTTACGTTTCTTGATCCCACTTCCACAAAATCATCCACGCTAAATCCCTGAATCTTCTGGGCAATTGCTGTAAATAGGACTTTTTCGCCACTATCAATCTTGGCAATTATCTGATTTTTGTCCCAAATTACATCTGTCTGCCCCGGAAGCACGTAGCCTTTCTGAAGGCGGTTAGCCATACTATCTCCAAACTCCGCATCTACCACGTTAAGTTGCTCCGTTACCCTCTTTGGCTCATCAATAAAAAATATTGGATTTTCAAAATAGTCAAGCAGACTTACCAAATTATCATAAAAATAGTTTACATAACTATCTACTGCTACCTGACTTGGGTTAATATCCATATTTGTAAGAAACTCTTCAACTGTAACTCTAAGTCTGTTAGCCTCTTCCGTCTTAAAATCTTTTCTGAATTTTTCAACATTTTGGTCTAAATCCTGTCGAATCTTCGCCATTCCCGCCTGAATTTCTTTCTTAGTCAGTGAATATTCGCTGGCAGGATAAATTTTTACCGATTCAAGGTTCTCAATTGAACGCTGGCTTTCCACCTCAAAACTCTTTATTATGTCAACCTCATCGTCCCAAAAATCAATTCGATAAGGCACCTCATCTGTCAGCGTGTAAATATCAACAATACTTCCTCGCACCGCAAACTGTCCCGGTCCATCAATCTGAACAACCGGCTCGTATCCCATCTGCACAAGCTTGCTCTTTAAGGCATCCATCTGAATTATGCTGCCTTCTGCTATTTCAAGATAATTATTTTTGATTTTTTCAATTGGCATTATCTTGTCCATAAAGGCATCCGGCGTCAAAATTACCGTAAATGGCTTATCTTCAACTATTTTTTGAATAAATTCAAGTCGTTGTTGCAATATAAGATTTCCGTGTACATCCGCACTAAAGAAAATAAAATCCTTTGCAGGATACATTACAACATCGTCCGAAAAGCCCTTTAAATCCTGATACAACTGACTTGCTTTTGTTGCACTAAAAGTAACAATGACTTTCTGCTTGTAGCCATTGCTCAATCCATTAATAAAATGAGCAAGCTGGGATTCCCCACACCCTGTAACCTGACAGGATTTGTGTTCAGACAAGCAGACCTTAACCTGCTCAAACTCATTTAATTGTAATAGTGGATAATCAAAACTTTTCATTTACTACTCCCGGACTTCACTATTTTGATAGATTCTAGTTGAATTTATTCATTGCTATATTTATATCTTCTAATTAAATTTGTTCATTGCTGTGTTTATATCTTCCAAAATCATAACTTCAACTGCTGAGGCTGCATCTTTTATACCCTGCTCAGCCAAAACTCTTTCGCCCTTGCTAAACTTGCCAAGCACATGATTTACAAGATTTCCTTCATTTGCACCTACTCCCACGCGCACCCTCTTAAACTTCTGAGTTCCCGCGTGATTAATAATACTCTTCAAACCATTATGACCGCCTGCGCTGCCCTGGGCTCTAATTCTAATTCTTCCCGTAGCCAAATTAATATCGTCAGAAATAACAATAATGTCATTCTCCGGATCAAGCTTATAGAAATCCATAACTGCTCTCACTGACTCACCGCTAAGATTCATATAAGTCTGTGGCTTCACCAAAATCACTTTCTCGCCACCAATATTTCCAATACCGCATAAAGCCTTGTGTCTCTTAGTCTTCACCTCAACACCCATCTGACTTGCCAACTCATCTATAACATCAAAACCAATATTGTGTCTTGTTTTATCATATTCCTTATCAGGATTCCCTAATCCAAAAACTGCATACATAATCGTACCTGCCTTCTATAATTTACAAAATAGTCTTACTCTTAATGATACTATTTTTAGGAGTTTATTTCAACTAACTAAGGGGATTATGTTTGTATTTAATCCTTTTAAAAAAAAATTACCCCTCCGAAAGCTGACACTTTCCGAGGGATTCTTCTTTTTTTAATATTTACTTTTCATCTCTTGTAACAACACTTATTCCAATACCAATTGCATTAGGTCCAACGTGACATCCTATACTAAATGACAATGAATCATAATATATATCGTGGATTTCGTTTTCAAATGTATCTTTTACCATCTTGTACCACTGGTCTGCGTCTTCCTGTTTCTGGAATGTTCCTGCTGCTCCAAGTCTTAACTGTTTTCTATCTACATCAGCAAATCTTGTATTAAGGTCTTCTTCAATAGCTTCTAACATCTTAAGTTCAGCTTTCTTCATTCCTCTAACTTTAGTGAATGCATCAAGCTTTTCACCCTGAATTGTAAGTACAGGCTTAATGTTAAGAACTGCTCCTATGGCTGCTCCTGCTGCTGTAACACGTCCTCCTTTTTTAAGGTATTCTAAAGTATCAACAGCAATGTAAATACTTGAATTGTAAGCATTTTCTTCAAGTTTCTTTTTTATTTCTTCTGCTGTCATTCCCTGATTAGCCATCCATTTTGCTTCAAGAACTGACTCTCTCATTGTTACTGAGATTCTGTGGTCATCAACAACCTGAACCTTTCCGTCATATTCTTCTGAAAGCTGAATTGCCGCGTGACATGAAGCACTTAATGCGCTTGACATTGGAATGTAAACAACCTGTTCATAGCCTTCCTTCAAAATGCCATCCCACATATCCATTACATCCCCGGGTGATGGCTGTGATGTTGTAACATTCTTTCCTGAAGTCATTGCGCCATAATATTCTTCCTGTGTAATGTTCTTTCCTTCGTAAAAAACATCTCCCTCTATGATAACCGGCATTGGAAGAGAATATATTCCAATTTTCTTTCCTTCTTCCGGTGTAATTCCACTATTACTATCAGTCATTACTGCTGTTTTCATATTAGTCTACCCTTTCTCTAATAATTCATATTTAATGTTTTCTCGTTATTTCTTCTATATGATTGTATCTAAAACAGCCCAAATCAACAGGCATATTTTACCCAATATTAACTTTTACAGTATAACATCTGATTGCTAATTAATCAATAAAAGTAAGCATTTATGGAAATTTTCTTTGATATTAAAAATAATTTTTGCAATTTAATAATTAGTACAAATTAGTTTATAAGAAGAAAAAGACACAGCCTACTAATTATTACCGTAAACTGTGCCTTTTTAACTTAAATTTTATTTAGTATAAACACTCATTTCCCACAATGAATATCCATATGGAAGTGCTCTTTCCACGCCCTGCATTCTTACATATCTTGCCTTTGTAGCGTCAAATGTTATAGTTTCTTCTCCACCTTTTCCATCTGTTACATTCTTAACTGTTGTCCAGTTTTTGCCATCTGTTGATGTCTGAATCTTGTATGCCTTTCCGTAAGCACCTTCCCAGTTAAGTACTACCTTATTGATTGTGTAAGCCTTGCCTAAGTCTACTAAAAGCCATGCATCATCTACAAAGTTTGATGACCAACGTGTTCCGTTGTCCCCATCTACTGCATATTTTGCTGCCATTGCATCAGTTTCATTTCCTGATGATGTAGTCTTAGCTGATTTTGCAACGTTTGTATCTGATGGAACTGATGAATCTTCATTATTTGAACCATCTGATGCTGAGCCTGAAACTTTACCGTAAACTTCCATTTCCCATAATGAATATCCATATGGTAATGCTCTTTCTACACCCTGCATTCTTACATATCTTGCATCTGTAGAATTAAATGCTACCGTTTCTTCTCCACCTTTTCCATTAGTCACGTTTTTAACTGTCTTCCATGTTTTTCCATCTGTTGATGTCTGAATCTTATACGCTTTTCCGTAAGCACCTTCCCAAGTTAAAACAACTTTATTAACTGAGTATGTTTTTCCAAGGTCTACATAAATCCATGCATCGTCTGCAAAATTAGACGACCAACGTGTTCCCTTATCTCCGTCTACTGCGTTTTTGCCACCAAATACATCATTTTCTGAACCTGATGTTACTGTTTTGCAACCTGTAGAAATAATCTTTGTTTCTGATGTGTCAGGTGTTGTTGGCTGCTCAGGTTCTGTTGATGAACCGTCAATCTTGTATTCTGCTGTTGCCACAGATGAATCAATCATTCCTTTTCTGTAAGCAATCGCTTTTAATGTTGTATTCTTGCTTATCTTAATACTTGGAACGTATAAGTTTGACTTTTCGTTAGGGGTTGAACCGTCTGTTGTATATCTGATTTCCACACCCTTAGTATTACTGCTAATGTTTACATTCAAAGCCTTACTGTATGTTCCTGATGGAATGCTAAATATTGGTGTTTCAACTTTTGCAGCTTCATACACACCCATTTCCCACAATGAATATCCGTATGCTAATGCTCTCTTTACACCTTGCATCTTTACATATCTACATTCAGTTGCATCAAATACAATGCTTTCTTCTCCACCTTTGCCATTGTTGTTTTCATATACTGTTGTCCAGTTGTTTCCATCTTTTGAAACCTGAATCTTGTATTCCTTAGCATATGAAGCTTCCCAGTTAAATGTAACCTTATTAATTGTGTAATTCTTTCCTAAATCAATCTGACAATACTGATTATCTTTAAATTCTGAAGACCATCTTGTTGTTCCATCATTGTCAACTATCTTACTTCCATCTACACTTGGATTTTCTGAAGATGAAACCTTAACGTTCTTTCCTAATGCAATATTATTCTTAAGAGATACGTCTGTACCATCTACGGTAATTGTACTTGAAGCCATTGCAGATGTAATATATTCATCTTTTACTGCGATAGCTTTAACTGTTGCTGTACTTGATACTGCAAATACTCCATCATAAACCTTTGATGATGTTGTTGGCATTGTTCCGTCTGTTGTATAGTAAATAGTAGCTCCAGGTGTTTCTGACGAAATTGTTACATACTGTGTATCATCATATTTTCCTGATGGAACAGATATTTCAGGAGTTGAAGCCTGTACTATGTTAAAGCTCTTATTCTTATATACTTCAAAGTTTACAAGTGCCTTTGCACCAATTGTTGCTGTGCCAATCTTGTTACCGTTAGTTTTAAATGTTACAACCTTTGTGTCGTTAGTAGGATTCCAAACTGTTGCTGTGTATTTGCTTGTATCCTTGTTGTAATATACTGCTGCTGAGCAATCTCCTGTTGCAACAATGTCAGTTGTTTTTACGCCTAACTGTTTCATACTGTTAATAAACCAATATGTGTTAGCTGTATCTGTTTTCTGAACCTTTGTATCGTTTACAAGGAATTTCTCCATTGCAAGACTTGGATTAGTCTGTGAAAGGAATGGCCATGTAATATGTTGCCAACCTGTATCTGCCTGTGGATACTCTTTAAGCATCTTGTCAATTTCTTCCTGACTCTTTCCTTCGTTCTTAGCTGCCTGTACTGCCTTAGCCATTGCTATTGTTGTATCATCTAACAATCCCTTATATATTTCAGCACATCTGCTCTGATTCATTCCGTAATATGTTAAATATTCTGAAATCGGAAGCCACTGAATACCATAAACATATAATGGCTGTCCACCAAAGAATGTTCCATAGAAGTTAATTCCACCGTAGACCTGACCTACTACATTGTATGGCCATTCTTTAATCCAGTTGTCTTTGTCGTAATCGAACCAATACTGTTCGACTGCTTCCATTTCATTTGTAAATCCAAATACTCCTGCATCTCTGTATTCATCATTTTCTGTAAGAACTCCCCAAAGATACATACTTACCCAGCTAAATAATGATTCACTGGCTGATTCCTGATTGTTACCTGAATCATTGTCTGCGTATCCGCCTGCCCATGAATGTCCTTCGTACATATCATAAGCTCTAAATCTACAGTATTCACTATCATTGTCAGAAGGTCCGGCATAATCTCTAATCATTATTTCAATCATACCTTTGTAATCATTATAAAATTCCTGATCATATGTAGCTAAAACTGTTGCTGCAAACATAAAGTAACCATATGTAAAATGGTGATCACAAATTGCTGCATTTGCCCCAAACTCGCTCTGTTCATAGTAAAGAGTTCCCCAGTTATTATTATAAATAAAATAACTGATATCATCCTTTCCGTCATAAGTAAACCAGTTAACAAGAATCTTCTTCATTCTCTTTAAGAATGTATCTCTAAGTTCTGTTTCTCCAAGCTGGTCTGCCATAAGAACTCCCATTCCCAAAGGATGAAGGTTCTTGCCTTCCCAATATGCATCACCTGCAGGATTTAAGTTCTTTGTTGCATCTTCCAATTCATTTAAGTAACCTAAAACTGCCTCTCCATCAAACTCTGCATTAGTTGGAAGAGCAAATGTTGGAAGAAGTCCTGCAAACTCTGAAACTGTTGTAAATGAAAGTCCTTCAATAGTCTTTAAATCACCTCTTACAGATGAATATGTTGCAAATGCCTTATCATCATCTGTTGAATTTTTCCACTGATGAGGAAGCATACATATAAATGTCTGATCTGTAAATCCATTTCTCTTAAGACTTGTTGTAGTCTTATATGTTGAAGTTACCTTTGCTTTACTGTCATCATAACTGTATGTAACTTTTGTATCTGTAACAAAAGCATATCCATGTCTATAGAATGTTTCAATCTGTGATTTATCTTTCATTGTTCCAATAGACATGTAACCGTTAGTTTCAGGGAATGTTACTCTAATATAACTTCCGATTTTCTTAAATGTTGTATTTTCAGGAACAGTTAAACAATAATAACTTTTTGATGTTTTTGTTTTGCTCTTGTTATCACTGTCTGTAATTTCAAGACCGATATGATCTGCTTTCATTGAATCTAGATTTTTTGCCAATATTTCATTTCCGTTACCGTCAAAAATTGATGTAATGGCTGATGATGAAATATAAACTGACTTTGTATCGCCATATTCTGTATAGATGTAAGGTGAACCTTTTACAAATGTACTTGTCATTGCAACATGATTGTCGTCTGCAAGCTGTGCTGTTACTGAATAGTCACCATATCCGCTTACCTTATCACAAGCTGTAGCTGTATCAAGGTTTTCAGGCAAAATATAAAAATCAGTTTCAGTTTCAGAATTAACCGATACGTTTACATCAGTACTGCCCATGTCAGGAAGCCAGCCACTTGTTGCTGTCAAAATGCCAAGTCCCTTAGTTGAATATTTCATTTTCATTGGAAGAGTTGACATTAAGTTTCCAAACTTATTAATAAGCATTGACTGCCACCAGTCATTACTTGCTATCGGTGATTTAACATCATCTGTTTTGTAAACAGGTAATTTTGCTTTTTCGTTGTACATTGAATTTGCAAGATATGTTCCCTTACCGTTTGAAACAACATACGAATCAGGAAGGTTTGGAATACTATGGGTTACCTTTCTGTCGCCTGCTTTGTACTTATAAACCTTCATTTCCTTTATGCTAAATCCGCTACCACTTTCAACCCTTGTATATCCATACATTCGTACATAACGTGCATTGGCATATATTTCAATATTTGCAACTTCATTACCATAACCTTTAAGCTGTCTGTATAAAGTTGTCCAATTACCCCCATCTTTTGAAACCTGAATGTCATACATCTTTCCTGCATCAGATGACCAATCAATTTCAACACGTCCAATATCATAATTTGCTCCAAGGTCAACCATAAACCACTGATTGTCTTTTTCTCCTGATGTCCAATATGAATTATCATTTCCATCAACTGCATTCTTAGCCAATACAGAAGTCTGGTCAATTACTCCATTATCGTCGTACATCCACCATACATCTCTTAATGATGATGCTGTGGCATTTTTATTTAAGGCAAGATTTTCGCCATAATCTACAGGTCTTTTTGTTATCCCGTCTTTACCGTACACTTCAAACTCATACAAAGAATATCCGTAAGCTTCTAAAGCCTTCTTTGTCATATAAACTCGTACATATCTGGCATTTGCTGTTATGTTTAAGTCCTCATTTCCACCTTTGCAATCGGAATTAACATAAACATCACTCCAATTTTCTTCGTCATTTGAAACCTGAATTTTGTATTTCTTGGCATAAGCACCTTCCCAATATAACTTTACGCCTGTTACATCAGTAACTTTTCCCAAGTCAACATAAATCCACTCTGTGTTATCATTCCATGCACTTTCCCATCTTGTACCGGTGGATCCATCTACTGCATAAGCCGGGTTACTATTTCCCACTGAAGAACTTGCATACACCATTCTTCCTGTAGAAATTACATAAGGTGAATCGTCTGCTGCCATAACATTTTGAATCTGCCCTGCCTGCAACATTCCCGTAACCATTGCCGCTGTCAAAAAGGCCACTGTGGCTTTCTTTGCCACTGCAATCTTCTTACCTTTTCTCATTATTTTCTTACCTCCTAAATAAAAAAATACAATATATACTTTTAACCCTCTAAAACCTTCCGTACCTGGATTTCTTTAAAGAAATATTCTAGTCCTTTCCAATCTAAAACATTCTCAAAAAATCAAATTACTTTTCTAGAATATTTTAGGAAAACGTTTTTTGCAATATTTCAACAAAGAATAGTTGATTTTAGACGTATTTTTGTATATATTGTATAATTTTTGCTTAATTTTACTATTATTTAGCACGAAAATTCGGCATAATTAAAATTTTATTTCTTTCATATTTTTATAAAAACGATTCATTTTTCTAAAAATAGTTTTATGCTAATACTTTTCCTTCAGGGAATATTGTTCTAAATACTTTTCTTACTAATGGTCCTGCAATAATTAACTGGAATGGTAATGCCATTACAAAATTCTTTGGTATGTTAGTTAACCAGATGAATAATACGTTGCTGAAATCACCCATTCTAATACTTGCTTCAACCGCACCATAAAGTGACATTATAATTACCATTGGAACAACCATTGAACATGAAACTGAAATAACTTTTCTAAGTGTACTGCTATCCGGCTTAACTAAATATTTAAAAGCAAAACCCTTTGCTAATCCTGAAACAACGAACCAATCCATACATGCTGCAAATACATAGGCAATTGGAAATCCTAACCATGCATCCTTAATAACCTGGGCGTTAAATGTTCCTGTGTGTAATGTTACGTTGTAAATGCTCATCCATAAAACCATAGTGAAACACATAATTACTGTGTAAATAAAACTTTCTCTCTTATTCTGTGGCATAATAAATCCTCCTTTTATTTTTGTGTTCTTTTTCAACAGTGAAATCCATCTGCATTGCTATTCTCAATGAGTTCAGTGTGGAAGACTTTTATTCAAACATAAGAAGTTCTCCGTTTAGCTCATTTCACATAATAAAAAGTAGAGATGTAATAGTTGTTAAACTCGTTACCATCTCTACTTTCGTATCTGACTTTCACTGCGTTCTTTTAATTTTCCTTAGGTATTCTACAGTAAAATTTTATTTTTCGTAAGTACTTTTTTAAATTTCGGCACTTTAAACAATAATATGTATAAAGCTACGTTAAGGCACACACTATTGCATAAAAAGCCTTACGAAATAATGCTGATATTATCTTACATTTCCGCCTTTCATGGCTGCCTTTCTCTGATACATTTTCTTGTCAGCATTTTCGAGAAGAATTTTTAAGTTTAATTCTGATTTTCTCTCAGATTTTCAATTAATTTAAACACTTCCGGGTGCTTTTCTTTTAAATGCTCATCAAGAACATGTCTTCTTTCCTTAAATCTTTCTGCCATTTCAGGATGTTCATCCCTGATTCTTCTATGTATTTCTTCTCTATGCTTTTCGAAACGTTCAGCAATAGTTTTTTCATCTTTTCCTGAAATATTAACAATCTCTTTTAGATGTTCTTCAAGATGCTCTAACCACTCGTCCTCGTCAAAAGCATCCATATGTGACCAGCTTCCGTGGAAAAGTTTCTCCATATCTCCTGTTTTCTTTAACTGCTGAATCTGCAGAACAATCTGCTTTTCAATTTGCTCTTCACTTTCAGCTCCGTATGCCCAAACGAACTCCTGAACCTTGTTATCTACTCTTTTTCTTGAAGCACTTCTTTCTTCATTTTCTACGCCACCCTCTAAAGGATAAGGTCTTCCAATACCCATATCCTTCAAAGCAATGTGAATAGTTCTTCTAACTCTTCCTTCTTCAATCATATACCCTAGCCCCAGTGTTCGAAGTTGCTCATTAATCTTTGCAATATGTTCAGTCATATAAAATCTAATGCCTTTGTCTTCAAGTGACTTGTACAACATTGCCAGCCTATCTGCTGCAGTTATGTCAATACTTCCAACGCCACCTGCATCAAGAATTACAGCTTTGGTATCCGGTTTTATGCTATCTTCAATATCACGTTGCAACACCTGAATATTACCAAAAAATAAATTACTGCTAAATCTATAAATTATAACTCCTTCAATGGCATGTATTTGGCTTCCCTCGTTCAAATCCCTAAAATGTCTATGCCCCGGCTGTATTCCAAGAAAACATCTTGAAGGTTTTGATGTTCTTATAATCATTTCTGTAAAAGAAAGAATAATACCAATTAAAACACCATTTATTGTTCCAAGTAAAAGTACACCGAGAAAAGCTCCCATAAAAATTAGGAATTCAGTTCTGCTTACCTTCCACAACCTTGCCGCCAAGTCAAACTCCGTTGCACCCATAAGTGCTGAAATAACTATTGCCGTCAAAATAGGAATAGGAAGATATCCGATAAATCCTGTTCCGCAAAGAAGTAACACTATCATAGAAAATCCTGCCACAATGCCTGTAAGCTGAGTTTTTGCCTGATATTGTTCACCCATTGCCGTACGGGAAACTGAACCGTTAATAGGGCAACATCCTGTAAAAGCAGCCATAAAATTACCTAGGGAAAATGCAAAAATCTCCTGATTATCATTTATTCTGTAATTATTTTTTTGAGCAAAACTATTCTCTGCCAACAAAGTTTCAGCCATAATTACTACTGCCACCGACAAACTGATAGTAATAGTCTGCTGAATTGGAATAGCCGGGAAATCAGGAATACTCCACTTTGGAAGTCCCGGCTCTACTGCATTTAAAGTCTTAATTCCCCAATCTCTTATTGGAAGACTTATTGTGAAAATCGTACCCACAAACATTAAAACTACTGCCATTGGAAATTTAGGCATTATCTTCTTCGAGACAAAAAGTATTACCAGCGCTATCACTCCCATAATTACTGATGGCATATTTATATTAAGCGCAGTCTTATAGATATGTTCGGCTAATTCGAAAAACTCTCCTGTTCCCGATGTGCCTCCCATAACCTTTGGAATCTGCATTAATATGATTGTTGTGCAAATACCTGTTATAAAACCACCCATTACCGGTGCTGAAATGTAATTAACCAGCTTTCCGGCTTTCATAAAATAAAAAGCCAACAACCATAAGGCAACAAAAAACGTCATAACAGGAACTGCTGCCATAGCCTTGTCTGAACCAGCCTCTATGTTAAGTGTCAAAAGCGCTGAACCTACAAGAGCTGCAGGAGCCGCGTCCACACCAAATATAAACTGAGGCGATGTAGAAAAAAGTCCAAAAACAAGAATTGGAAATACCGAACCATACAATCCGTAAACTGCAGGCAGACCGGCTATCTGTGCATATCCCATAGAGATAGGAATAGACACCGCCATAATAATAATTCCTGCAATAATATCCTTTATAAAATTGTCTTTGTTATAATTTCTTAATGTTTGCAATAGTTTTATATTCATTTTTAAACCTTTCTGTGTGCCTATAATTGTCAGATTTTAAGCTTTTGTAATATTTGTTCTTCTGACAAAGCCAAATAAGGATTTTGTATATTATATTACTATTATGTCATTGCCAATTCAATGTTAAATTATTACTTTTATATTGTTAAACACAAAAATAGCCACGGTTTAAACCATGACTATTTTTACCAAAACTTATATAGCTATTTTTTGTTCACAAACATTCTTGTTATTAAAGCCACTATCGGGGAAAGTACTCCTGCTATCGGCCACACAACCCATGAAATATCCCACTTTCCTGTTGGAAATGACCATCCTAAATAGATTGCCACAAAGATTAACCAGTACACTAGCATAACGGCTCCAACAACAGGAGCTTCTTTCTTTTTCTTAACAGTGTAGTCGCCTTCCTGCAATAATACGTCAAAACTTGAATTAATGATGCCTACTCTCACAAAAAGATTAACTGCCACTGCCACGATCAGAAGCAAAATTGAAACTGATATCACCACAATATCATCTTTTGCGTTAATTCCTGCGCAAAGCATTAATGGCACACAGCTTAAAATACATAGAACTACTCCAATTCCTACTGATATTGTAAACTTCCCCGAGAAATCATTCTTCTTTTCTCTGACAATGCCATCAACACCATATTCAGTTTCTATTTCTTCTTTGCCTAGAAATTCATATTTAGAGGATTCCCTTCCGCTTAAAATAAATAGAAATACTGCTACAGCCACCATTACAAGAAGTATTGCCACGCCTATTCCGCTGGCAAAATCCTCTGTAATTCCAATTCTTCTGCTTTCACTTAAACCTATAAGGGCAATCAATGGTGCTGCAGATGCCACACATAAAGATACTCCAAATGCTATGATAGGTGACGTTTTAGTCTTAATTCGTAAAAATTCATCTGCCTCTTCCATAGTAACCTTTCGAAGCTTCTTAGAACTTTCCGTACTTTTAAAACCATCAACGTTTTCCGCTTCTTCAATTTCATCTTTTAATAAGTAATCAGTTGTAACACCAAAAATTCTTGCCAATTCCAAAATTCTGTTTAAATCAGGCACTGACTGGCCAGTTTCCCTTAGTTAAAGATATGAACCCTCTTTATCAGTCTACTTTTCCAATAAATCGGTAGTATATCTCTATTTCCTGTATTCTTTCGTTCTCCTCATTCGTTGTTGCCTCATGAATAAGGATTTTTTCTATCATTGCACGCATTGGTGTATAGGGGTTGGAAAAACAGGGTGA
>OGZB01000918.1_pt1 | contig 17812 bp, 21 predicted proteins | sample 1576691 | NCBI WGS metagenome assembly OGZB01 (sample SAMEA3541479, study PRJEB24748) | human gut metagenome | biome: human gut; feature: human-associated habitat; material: faeces | place: China | collected 2012
TTCGTACTCGAACCCGATTCTTTACGAAAAAGGGTTCGGGTACGTTTTTTGTTTATCGGAGGTTTTGAGAAAGGGCTACTCGGCCCATAAGCCGGAATGTGAAAGGATGAGAAGATGACCTTTTTAGAAACAAATCGGCTCAGACTAAGAAATGTAAGTCCTAAAGATGCGATTCAGATGGTTGATTATCGAAATAACGAGCGATGCTCGAAATATCAACGAGGCCAGACGAAAGATTATAAGGATATTGTTGCTTTGATCGAGCGTAATAAAGACAATGCCCTAAATATCGCATCGCCGACTATGATTAGTGTTGCATTAAGAGAAACGGATGTCATGATTGGCGAAATCGTCGTTATGCCTAACGAGGGCACAATTTCTTTAGGGTACACATTTTCTTATAAAGTGCACCGAAACGGTTACGCCTATGAAGCCTTGTCCTCTTTAATTGAGTATTTACACAAGCACTATCCTCAGTGGGATTTTATCTGTTTTACTGAAAGAGAGAACATTCCAAGTATGAGCCTTTTGAAGAAGCTGGGATATACGAATTTGGGTTATCTGCCGTCAAAGAATTCTCAAGTATTTGGAAAGTGGCTTCGCCAAGACACATTAGAAGAAATCACAAGTGCGGTTCGATAACTCCTGGTTTATCGCAACCTCAACAGCAGGGTTTGGAGCAGGCACACCCCAACAAGAAGCTGTTCCAAAGGGAGCAAGAATTTTCAGCAATTGAAAATTTGTGGTCCCAGGACGATTCTTGCCCTCACCGTCAGAATCATCCGCCTTGCGCTCGTAGTCATTTTGTGATACAATCATCTTGATAGGAGGTGTCTCGTATGATGCAGACATTCGTTCGCCCTTCCCGGGATCTGCGCAACCATTACGCCGAAATTTCGGAGATGCTCAAAGATCATGACCATGTGATCATCACGAATCATGGCCGTGGAGAATCAGTTCTCATCAACATTGAGGACTACGCCAAGTACGAGGAGTTCCTGCACCAGCGGTATGTAGCCGAGGAGCTTGCAAAAGCAAAACAGCAGGCGGCTGACCCCGACACGCAATGGGCAGACCACGAAAGCGTATGGGAGACGCTGAGCAAGCAGTATGACGTATAAAATTAAATATCTACCCCTTGCTGTGCAGGATTTGAATGAGATTGCCCGGTATCTGTCTGGCTTTTATCCTAAAACGGCCAGCCGCGTACTGAAAGAGCTGCGGGAGAAGATCACAAAATTAGGCGATACCCCGAAAATGTGCGAGGTCTACCACCTTGACCCTGCTTATCGTAGGATGGTCGTTGACCAATATTTGGTGTTTTACCGAGTCAACGATGAAATAAAGACTGTAGAAGTCCACCGTGTGTTGCGCGGTGCTTGGAATTTGCCGCAGTATCTGGAATGAACCTTTCGGGTTCGACTGCTGTGGACCATGCTCCACTTGATGAAAGAGAGTCTCCAACGTAAGTTGGCGGCTCTTTTTTTGTTCCGCCCCTGACTTACGTTGGAGCGATGTGGACGGTACAAGACTCGAACAGGGCCATCACGTTTTCTCTTCCCCTTGGCAAGCTCCATTTTCATGATATAATAAGATTGATCGTGTGTCATGTTTTCGCCGAAAGGAGCTTGAACGACTCGACCGGCTGAATACGATCCCGCAATTCCAACTGGATAAAGTCCTTGCATCAGGAAATGATTTTTCATACATTTCATCCCCTGACAGCGAAAGGAGGCTTCCCATGAACATTCCGGAAATTCTGGTCGCAAATGGAACCGGTATCATCCTTGTGGTCTTTCTGTTCCTCCTCCGCGTCCGGAACAGTGAGACAAAACAGACCGGTGCCGTCCTTTACGATGGAATGTTGGCGGTCACGCTGGTCGCGCTGGTCACCGAGACCATCAGTTTCCTCATTGACGGGCAGCCGTTCCGGGGCTGTCACACGCTCGTTGTCCTTACCAATACCCTCTGCACCGGTTCCACCGTTTTGGTGGGCTTTTTGTGGTGCCTGTTCGTGGATTTCCGTATCTACCGCAGCACCCGGCGGCTGCACCGGAAAATCCTGACGCTGGGCATTCCGCTCCTCCTCGTACAGCTTCTCATGGTTATCAACCTGTTCGGCACCGGGCTCATCTTCCACGTCTCGGCAGAAAATGTCTACTCTCGCGGCCCGCTGAATTTTCTCCTTTATGCCACGCTGTTCCTTTACTTTGCCGAGAGTATTTATCGAGTCACCCGCTCCAAACAGACCGGCATTACCATTGAGTTTTTCCCGGTGTTCTATTTTGTCATCCCCTGCATCCTGGGCACCGTCGTCCAAGGCATATTCTACGGTCTGTCCACAGGCTGGCTGGCCGTAGCGGTCGCGATGGTTTTCATCCACATCCAGCTGCAAAATTTCAACACCTTTGTGGACGAGACTTCCGGCCTGTTCAACCGCAAATACATGAACTTCTATCTTGAGAAAGCTCACAAGACGAACCCCCGCCAGCTGTACGGCATCATGATGGACGTGAACGATTTCAAAAAGATCAACGACCGCTACGGCCACTCGATGGGCGACCGGGCCATTCGGGAGATCGGCAAAATCCTTTCCGCCTCCCTGCCGGAGGACGCTGTTGCCATCCGGATGGCGGGCGATGAATTCGTCATCCTGCTGAGCCGCGGCAATGACAAAATGCTGGAAGATACCCGGGCCGCCATTGAGGATGGCCTGCGCCATTTCAACCAGACCACAACCGCTCCGTTCAAGCTTTCGTTCTCTATGGGCCTGGCCCGGTACAATGGCCGCTCCACCGAGAGCTTCCTCAATGAGCTGGATCAGAAAATGTACGCTGAGAAAAAGGCCTATCATCAGGAGCATCCGCGGTGAACCCGCCGCCAGAAAGGAGCGTTCTCATGCCATCCCCCATCCGGGCCGTGATCTTTGATATGGACGGTGTGCTCATCGACAGCGAACCCGTCTACCTCGGGATGCAGGCCCGCAACCTGCAAACAAAATACCCCTGGGTCACTCTGGAGAGCATGTACCCCACCGTGGGCATGTCCAGCCAGGAGTACCCCCGCTTTATGGCCAGGCTCTGCCGGGTGCCCTTTACCCCGGAGTTTGAAAAAGAGCTGATGCAGGCCGACGAAAACGAACCCATCCACTTCCCCGAGATCCTCCGCCCGGAAGCCCGCCCCATGCTGGAGCAGCTGCGGGCCATGGGCTTGCAGCTGGCGTTGGCCAGCTCCAGCCCCATGAGCAACATCCGGCAGGTGCTAGGCGAGTGCGGGCTGATGGAGTTTTTCCCCGTCATCGTCAGCGGGGAGCAGTTTGAAGCCAGCAAGCCCGACCCTGAAATTTATCTCCACACCATGGCGCGGCTTGGCCGCCGCCCGGAGGAATGCCTTATCGTGGAAGACTCCACCTACGGCGTGCAGGCGGGCGCGGCCGCCGGGGGCCTTGTGGCCGCCCTGCGGGACGAGCGCTTCCCCTTTGACCAGAGCGCGGCCCGCTTCCACATCGGGAATCTGAGCGAGATCCCCGCTCTGGCGGCTTCCATCCAGTAATTTCTTTTTGTTTTGATACCGGGAGGCGATTTTTATGAACAAGCGCACCCTTGTGGTGGACCAGCTGTACAATCTGGCTGCCGGGTTCCTGTATGCCCTCAGCATCTGCTACTTTGCCCGCGGCTCAGACTTTGCCCCCGGCGGCATCTCGGGCCTGGCCCTCATCGTCAACTACCTGTGGCACCTGCCCGTGGGCATCACCACGCTGGTGTTCAACCTGCCTCTCGTGGCCCTGAGCATCCGCTTTGTGGGCCGGGCCTTTCTGGCAAAGTCGCTGGTGAGCATGGTGTGGTGCACCGTTTTTCAGGATGTCGTCTTTGCCCGGATGGGCTGCTATACCGGCGACCCGCTGGTGGCAGCCCTGTTTGCAGGCGTCACCTGGGGCTTCGCGCTGGCCCTGCTCTACATGCGGGGCTCTTCCAGCGGCGGCACGGATTTCCTCACCATGTCCATCAAGGTGCTGCGGCCCCACCTCTCCATCGGGGCGGTCACGGGCGGCATTGATCTAGTCGTCATCCTGCTGGGCTGGCCCGTGTTCGGCACGGTGGATTCCGTTCTGTACGGCCTCGTCACCACGGTCATCACCTCGCTGGTCATTGATAAGGTCATGTACGGCAGCTCTTCCAGCAAGATGCTCACCATCATCACCACAAAAGGGCAGGAGATCGCCGACGAGATCTCCCGCGAGTGCGAGCGCGGCTCCACCATGCTCAAGGCCATTGGCACCTACACCAACACCGAGCGGCAGATGCTCCTCTGCGTCTGCGCCCGGCCCCAGGTCTACCGCATCCGCACCGCCGCCTACCGCATCGACCCCGGCTGCATGGTCATGGTCACGGAGGCGGGCGAAGTGTACGGCGAGGGCTTTATTGACCCCGGCAAGACCTCTTCTTTTTTATAACACAAGGAGGCTTTTCTCCATGAACTTTGGTTCTGCTCTGGAACAGGTGCACCGCCGCGCCCCGCTGGTGGACTGCATCACCAACTTTGTCACCGTCAACGATTGCGCCAACATCCTTCTGGCCGTGGGCGGCTCCCCCACCATGGCCTCGGACATCCGGGAAGTGCAGGAGACCGCTGCCGCCGCCAGCGCTCTGCTGTGCAATCTGGGCGCCATCGACAAAGTGGAGTCCATGATTTTGGGCGGGCAGGCGGCCAACCGGGCAGGCAAACCCGTGGTCTTTGACCCTGTGGGCGCCGGCAACACCAGCCTCCGCCGGGCGGAATCGGCCCGGCTGCTGGACGCCGTGCAGTTTGCGGTCATCCGGGGCAACGCGTCGGAGATTCGTGCTCTGGCCCAGCGCCGGGCGGCGGGCAGCGGCGTGGACGTGAGCGACGCCGACCAGATCACGGAGAAGACCCTCCCCCGCACCGTGGCTTCTGCCAGAGCGCTGGCCGTGCAGACCGGGGCCGTGGTGGCCGTTTCCGGCCCCATCGACGTGCTGACGGACGGCAGAGAAACCATTCTGCTCCACAACGGCTGCGCCACCATGTCCCGCGTCACGGGCAGCGGCTGTATGCTCACCGCCCTCATGGGCGCGTTCTGCGGGGCCATGCCCGGCCAGCCCTTTGCGGCGGCCTGCGCGGCAGCGGCGACGATGGGGGTCGCGGGAGAGCTGGCCGAGGCCCGCCGCCTTGCCCACGGCACCGGCAACGCCACGTTCCGCACCGACCTCATTGACGCCGTGTTCAACCTGACCCCCGCTCAGCTGGACGCCTCTGTCCGCTGGGAGTCTTATTCAAAGTAATATTTTGTCATGATACCACAAAACGTCCCGCAGGGTTCAGGCCCTGCGGGACGTTTTTGTGGTTTTGATTCCGTTTCAGCCCCAGCTCACATGGTGAACTGGATGGCGCAGAACGCCGCATAGATGCAGAGCAGCAGCACGCCCTGCACCCGGGAGAGCTTGCCCCGCACCAGTGCCGGGACACACATGAGCACCATGACGGCCAGCATCACGGGCAGGTCCAGCACCAGACTGGAATTGATGCCAAACAGGGTGGAGCTCTGGGGGATGGTGAACGGCGCAATGGTCACGGACGCGCCGCTGACCAGCACCAGATTGAAGACGTTGGCGCCCACGATGTTGCCCAGCGAGAGGTCGCTGCAGCCCTTGACGAGGGACGTGATGGCCGTGACCAGCTCGGGCAGCGAGGTGCCCAGGGCCACAAAGGTCAGTGCAATGACGGACTCGGGCACGCCCAGCGCCTGGGCAATGAGGGTACCGTTGTCCACCAGCAGGTTGGCACCCACGGCGATGAGCACGGCACCCGCCACCAGAAACACCAGCGTTTTGGTCAGGGTCATTTCTTCCTCGGCAGCCTCTGCTTCGGCCTCGGCCTCAGCGCCCGCCGGGGCGTTTTTCATCTGGAGCACGTTGGCCACCATATAGGCCACGAACAGGGCCAGCATGATGAGGCCCATAGGCCGGGTGAACTTGCCAAAGCCGTAGGCTGCCACGCAGTAGATCGCTGCCGCCGCAAAGAAGAACGCCACTGGCATCCCCAGCGTCTTACGGTCCACCTTGCCCGGGCGGACGGCGATGGTAATGGCCGCGATGAGCGCCGCGTTGCAGATGACAGAACCAATGGCGTTGCCGTAGGCGATCTCACCATGGCCGGACACCGCCGACATGGTGGAGACCATCACCTCGGGCAGGGTGGTGCCGATGGACACCACCGTGGCACCAATGAGCAGCTCCGGCAGGTGGAACCGCCGGGCCAGCGCCGAAGCGCCATCCACAAACCAGTCGCCGCCCTTGATCAGGCAGAGCAGGCCGATGATAAATAAAACAACCGGAATCAGCATGGCTTTTCCCTCCTATACAGATACAATGCGAAACGTCTTTTTATCATACCAGATTTTTGATTTTATTGCAATCTTTTGCCCATTTTACCCCCACCCCGCAGAAAATTGTTGCACAGAAGCCGAAAACGATTTCTAGTAAAGAGGAGTTCGAGGTCATCAAGACCCACTGTATGCAGGGTGCCAACATGCTGCGGCGGCTGGAAAACTTTGAGGATGAGCCCCTGCTGCAAACCGCCTACGACATCGCCCGCTGGCACCATGAGCGCTGGGATGGCCGGGGCTACCCGGACGGCCTCAAGGGCAATGACATCCCCATCAGCGCGCAGATCGTCTCCCTGGCCGATGTGTACGACGCCCTGACCAGTGAGCGCTGCTACAAAGAAGCGTTCTCCCACGAGACCGCCATGCGGATGATCCTGAACGGGGAATGCGGCGCGTTCAATCCCCTTTTGTTGGAATGCCTCACCGACATCCAAGCCGAGCTCCAGAAAAAGTTGTAAAACGCCGCTGTAAATCGTTAAAATTTCACACATGCAAAAAGCAGTGACCTAGTTCGATTGAATGAACAAGGTCGCTGCTTTTGCTTTGCGGAGAAAAAATAGTATTCTGAGTATGTCGGAGAAGATGTTCTGTCCACCCCAGCCGTTACGTTTTTGGATCACCCCCGCGTGTGCGGGGAAAAGGACCAGCCCATTACACGAGCCGAGCATGAGGAGGGATCACCCCCGCGTGTGCGGGGAAAAGTGGTGTACCGACCTGGGCGACGGCTGCGACTGGGGATCACCCCCGCGTATGCGGGGAAAAGCAATCGAAATGAAACTTGCTGGCACCGTCCATGGGATCACCCCTGCGTGTGCGGGGAAAAGATCGAGATGCCGTATGAACTGCTGCTGAAAGAGGGATCACCCCCGCGTGTGCGGGGAAAAGCTGTCCACCACAAGCACCGACATTCACCCGGCAGGATCACCCCCGCATGTGCGGGGAAAAGTTCCTGACCCGTGCATCCCGACGTGGCAAGAAGGGATCACCCCCGCGTATGCGGGGAAAAGTCTTCAAACTGCCCACCATTAAAGCCACGGATAGGATCACCCCCGCGTGTGCGGGGAAAAGGAAGCAAAGACACATCCACCGGAAAGCGTGTGGGGATCACCCCCACGTATGCGGGGAAAAGTTTCATCCAGCATCTGACCACAAGCTTGGGCGAGTTCGAGGTACAAAAAGGTCATCCGGTCTTTCACCTGCGGCAGCGCCTGCAGGTCTGGCCGGATCATGCCCGGCATCTCGTCCATCTCAGTTTCCTCCGCGCATAACGGTCATCAGGCCAAGGCCGTAGGCTTTGCCCCGGCCCATGCCCTGACACAGCAGGTTCCGGAACGCCTCGGGGTCCGTCACCTGCAAAACGCCCTCATACGTCACCGCCAGCAGCGACACCGGGCGGGTGCCGCGCTTGGCAAAGTGATGCCACTGCACCCGGGTCACGGTAAAGGAATCCTCCGTCAGGGCAAAGCCGTGCTTTGCGGCGCGATCCAACAGCCACTGCTTCTGGTACTGTGTCGTGCAGTGTGCGGCCACAGTTCCCCGCGCTGCGGGTTTTTGGGCGTCTTTGCAGCTTTTGGTGGGGTTGGCCGCCAACCGAAACTGCCAGCGGCTGCCCGGTGTGATCCGCGCCAGCAGCGGGTCATAATTCCGGGACTCTGGTGCCGCTCCGGTGCCAAACTGCTCCACAACACCGGAGAGGTCCGGCATCTCCTCGCTGAGGAGGAGCAGATACAGCTTTTCGCCCAGCCGGTCCAGCCGCCACAACCGACGGCGGCGCTCCCCGGAAAAGGCGCTTTCCACCGCGCCATGGAATTTCTGTGGTGCCGCCAGCGCCGTCATGGTGCTGCGGCGGGGTGGGTCAAGCTCTACACGGGATAAATACATCTGCACTTCACCTCACAATTCACAGAATGGGTCATGGGCGGTCGGCTCCGGGGCCCCTGCGGGCTGCCGGAGGGAGATCTCCCGGGCCGAGCGGTAACCGTACTGCCGGTGCCGCGGGTCGTAGGAGAGAGGCACATCCCGCTGCGGGACAGCCCCCGGCTCCTGCGGTGCGGCATCCGCCACGATGCGGGTCGGCTTGGGCCCGCTGGGGCAGAGCGCGGGCTCCGCCTGCAAGGCCTCCACAAGGCCCTGCTCCCGCAGGCCCAGGCAGAGCGGCAGAGTGGGCGGGCAGGCACGGCGGCCGAGATACAGCGGGAACACCGGGTGGGTCAGCGCCTCTGCCAGTTCCTGCAGCAAAGCGGTATCTTCACTTTCCAGGCCCACCAGAAAAACAGCATCTTCGAGGTAATGGCGGTAGGTGACATAAGGCGCCTTTCCCTTTTTCCGGTCTTCCTCTCGATTTGCCGTATGGTAATCTACCAGCAGCTGCCCTTCCCGCTCCACCCGGACGCCAAAGCGCAGCTGCGCCAGCCGGGTCAATGGCTCGGTCTCATCCCGCCGCAGACCCAGCGCCGCGGCCAGCAGACCGATGACGCCGCTCTTGGTAGGCTCCCGAGCCGTTTTCCGGGTCTCGAATTTGGAATCCGCGCCCCATGCCTGCAAAGGCGCTGCCAACCGAAGCAACAGCGTTGCCATCATTCCACCTCGTTTCCGGTCAGGTTCTCCTTAACAGCTTCTTCCAGTGCATCCAGCATGGTGTTCAGCGGCTGGGCCGGGGCCAGTGCTTCCAGCCCGGTGCCCACGGTAAAGCTCTTTGCAGGGGCCTCCGCAAAGCTCTGATACAGCTGCTGTGCATAGGCCTGCAACGCGCTCTTGGAGGGCTCCGCGTAGCCCTCCGCACTCTTCCGCACCGCCCGCTCAAAAGCACCACAGAGGTTCACGGGCTGGTCCTCCCGGATGGTCACATAGACGGCATCCGGCAGAGTGCGGTTGGCAAAGGTGTTCTGACTACCCGTAGGCATGGAACGGATGAATGCTTCGCCAAAGCTCCTCACCACTTCGGCTGCTTTTTTCGCGCCCAGATGGCGTTCAAGCTCCATCACATTGACGGTTGCATAGCGGTATAGAGTCGCTGAGTTATATTCTTTGGTGTCCAAATGACTTGCACCCGCGTTGTCGCTATCCGGACAGTCGTCCACAGCGGTAAAGTAGTCGTATTCGTTCTGCACCGCATGGGTAGAGATACTGTGGGCCACCTGTGCGGCGGCATCGTAATTCAGCGAAGCTGCCTCAGCCACCATTCTGCCAAACAACACCATATCTACCGAAGGAGCTGCACCCAAAGCATCTTTATACTTTTGGGCCTCTGTACAACCCTCAATTCCCAGTTCCGCCAAAGCACTTACTTGCGCCTTACTCAGAAAAATCAGCGTTTTGAGCTTTTTCTCATCTTTCTTCTCGTTAACTTTGAGCCCTGTGTTTTTTACTACTTCCTTGGCCAGCTTGGCAGCATCTTTTTCCGGGGCAAGGGCGGCGATCTCCTTTTCCACCAGCTCCGTCACCTTTTTGGTGCGCTTGCCCACATCCTCTTCGTCCAGCAGGCTTTCCTCTACAAAGGCCTGCCGCATGGCGTGCTTCCACGCCTGAGAGGAGACCCGGGCGCGGGTCACGCCGCCGTAAATGGCCGTTTTGGGGCTGCCCGTATCGTCCCGGTTGATGCAGCTGGGCGGCACAGTCTGCAGCACATGGAAGTCAACATACAAACGCTTTTTCATAAGTCAGTTCTCCTTTTCCTGCGTCTCGGACGATTCGTTCTTCTCGTAGCGGTAGAGGTCCTGCCCCCACCGCAGGCGGATGTTGGCGGGCAGCTGTGCCAGCTGCGGGGCATCGCACTGCAGCCCGTACAGGTCAACAGCCAACTGCGGGTAATCCAGCGGGATGCTGTCCGGCTTTGCGGCCCGCAGCAGCTGAATCATGCCCCGCAGATGATGGCTGATCTCGGTAATTTCTTCGGCGGTAGCCAGCGCGTTGAACCGCCGCAGAATGCTGCTCTCGGTCCAGTCCTGCCCACTGGACACGGTCTGCTCCGCCAGCCTGCGCACGGCCCGGCCCAGCGTGCAGCCGAGCTGGCTCACGCACACAGTATCGTTGCTCTGCTGGTGCAGGGCATACAGGGTCAGTGCCAGATAGACCGCCCACTCTTCATGGGAGGGGCCATTTGTGCCGTAAAAGCTCGCAGGCATCCCCTGCAAAAGGCCGCCCCACAGCTCCGGCAGCTCCCCGGGTGCATGTCCGATGCCCCGGCGCAGCTTTGCCAGCTCTGCACGCCGCTGGTTCTCCGGCAAACCCCAGAGCCATTGAATCTTGCCGTCCACATAGCCCCTGATGGCCTGTGTGCGGCTTTCTTTTTTCTCACTCATGCCGTTCCTCCCTCATCGTTTGTTTTCGGGTAAAGTTTGTACAGCCCCGCCCGGAAGCGGTTATAAGCTTTGGGCGCCGTGTACAGCTCCATCCGTTCGGTCTTTTTCCCGGCGTCCAGCTTGACCCGGTGCCCTACCAGTGCGGCGCTGCCAGCCTCCAGCACCATCTGCTGACCCAGCTGCTCTGCAATGCCGCGGGCGATCCCCTGCCAGCGGGCTGTGGTTTCGGTCATGTCGTCTTCTTCCGGGTCGATGCTCCGCAGCCATTGTCGGAACGGTTGGTCTACTGCAAAATAGAACTGGGAACGGGCCGGGGCGCTGGCATTTCCGTTTTTATCGCCCGCGGCAGTGGCAATATCCTGCGCCAAGTGCCCCACCAGAGAGGCTGCCTGCTCGCACCGGCCGATTTCCTCGGTGATGCGGTTCTGCCAACCACGGCCCAGCTCGTCCAGCAGAACAGCCTGAAATGCCAGACTATCACTGAACGAATCATTCACGAAAAAGTCTTTGTCCCCGTATTGCACCGCTGAGATACGGAAATTGATTCTTCGTTTTGGGCTCAAAAACCGCAGCTGCTGTACTTTTTCTACCCAGCGCACCACGCCCGGCTGATGAACATTGCCCTCGCCCTTGCAGAACACGGACGGAAACTCCCGCCAGAACTGCTTTGCCGCATCATGGCGGCAGGGCACAAACACCGGCGGCTCATTCTTTTTGGTCGTAGCATTACGCCAGATGGTCATTTGCTCCACAAAAGCACTTTCGCGCGGGAAGAAATCGCCGCCCAGCAGAGAAAAACCATCCACTTTTCCATTTTCCCGGTGGAGGAGCAGCCGACGGGATTGAAGTGTGAGCAGCTGTGCCGGATTGTCCGGCTGTAAAATCTCTGTTCGCTCTGCGCTCTTGGGCGCATCCAACTCCCAGCAGGGCTTATTTTCACCCCAGCATTCAGTGCCGTCTTTCAGCAGAGTCAAATTCAGCATCAGCGTCTCGAACAGATTTTCGCCGCTGGCCTGGATATAGCCGATTTTGCCCAGCCAGCCTGCACCTACCGAGGGCAGTCCTTTGCCCTTTGGCTTTGCCGAGGTGTCATCATAGCCGTTGACACTCAGCAGCCACCGCACCGCTTGCGCATAGGTCATCTCTGTTTTGCCCGCCCCGGCATAGAGTGGGAACAGCCGAATCTTATTGCTGCTCTCCGACATCTCGCCGTTCAGCTTTGCCGCGCCGTACTCCGTGCCGATAGCCGCCTCCGGCACCTGCCAGAATGGCCGCTCCGGATGGAAGAGCCAGAAGCGGTCTTTCCACTGCTCCAGATAGTCCCGGATGGGCTGCTCCGGGAAGTGTTTCAGCTCCCACAGTGCTCCCCAGCGCTCCAGAGCGGCTTCTTCGTCTTCCAGCGGCTCCGGCTCCCCCACTTCGTTCACGCGGGAAAAGACCGTAAACAACACTGCCAGCAGCAGCCGCAGCATGGCCGCATCCTGGGTAGGCATCTCCCCTGCCAGGTCCATGTACTCCTGCGCATGGACCAGTGCATCCGTCAGAGAAACTTCCTGCACGGTATTGTCCGGCAGACGGACACGGACCCAGGGTTCCGTCAACAGGTTAAACTCAATTTCCTGCATCAGCTTCCTCCTTTTCATAAATCAGACCATTCTCACGGTCATAATGGAGCGTCATCCCCGCCAGATGGGCCGTCAGCGTTTCATCCAGCAGTAGCACCAGCTCCCCGCGCAGCATCGGGGAGAGCTGCCATTGGGCCAGCAGACGGCGGTTGTCCGCTTCCAGCTCGTCAATGACGCGTTTCACGTTCCATTCCTTGCCAAACACTGCCGGGAGCCGCAGTTTCTGCCGTGCGATCTTCAGCGCCTCCTCCGGCTGCGGCGGGCAGTCGGACGCTACTGTCCGGCCTCCCTCCTGCCACGGCAGGAAATGGATGCTGCCATCCCGCCCCTGCACCATGACCAGCACCTCAACAGACGGGTCGCCGTCACGGACAGCCGCCCGGGCCGCCGGGTCAGAACAGGCACCCTCGTCTGCCATCCAGCCGTCCAGCGTATTGAGGAGCCTGGGATTGAGCCGGGGGGATTTTTTGTACACCTTCGGGTGATGCACCAGATAAGCCTCTGCCCGGTCCTTTCGCTTTCCCTGTTCCAGTTCATAGTTATGGCACAGCTTCTCACTGGCGGCATCTTCGGGCAGTTTGTCCTCCGCCGCCCAGCCATACACCTGCTGTACCAGCGGGGAGATCTCTTCCGGCAGGCGGATGGTCTGAGGCAGCAGTTCCCGTGTCCGCCAGAGCAGCCACTTTCCGTAGACTGCCGCGCTGCCCTCATCAAAGGCTTCCTCTCCGGTATCCAGCACTGCGCAGACTGCTGCCTGCATCGGCTGTGGGCGAAAGCGCCAGGTGTGGCGGTGCAGACGGCCAATGCGCTGTAGCAGCAGGTCCATCGGGCAAAGTTCCGTCACCATAACGTCAAAATCAATGTCCAACGACTGTTCGAGCACCTGCGTGCCCACCACAATGAGTCCATCCCGCTGGGCCGGAGTCGAGTGCTTGCCGATCCGCTCCATGAGCTCCTGCTCCCGCGCGGCGCGGTCCGGCATCAGGAATTGTGCGTGGAACACCTGCACTTCTTTTTCCGGCAGAGCTTCCCGCAGCATCCGGGCCACGGCCTGTGCCTTTTTAACGGTGTTGACGATGACACCCGCGCAGCCGCCCGCCAGCATCTTTTCGCGCAGGAAACCGGGCAGGCCATCTTCCGTCAGCGGAACCGTCTGTACCGTCCGACTGGGCGTATCCAGCGGAATGGTCGTCTGGCGGACTTCCTCCCCATCCGTCCAGGTCAGGAGCGGATAGCCGCAGCTGGTCTTCCACGGTGCGTCTGGTGCGGAGGTTCGCTTCTGCTGGTAGGCTTCCACCAGCTCTGCCCGCCGCCGGGCCGGCAGCGTGGCTGAAAGTAAGATTACCGGCACCCGATACCAGCCCAGCCATTCCAGCGCCCGGTCAAGGTAGCGGTTCATGTAGGCATCATAGGCATGGCACTCGTCGATGATCACCACCTTGCCCGCAAGGCCGAGGTGGCGCAGCATCACATGCTTTTGTTTGAGCGCCGCCATGAGCAGCTGGTCCACCGTGCCAATGACAAAGCAGGCCAGCAGCGCCTGCTTGCTGCCCCGGAACCACTGGTGCACCTGCACCCGGTGCTCGTTTGTCTCGGAATCGTCCCAGTCGTCTTCTACCGGAACGGTCTGTTCCTGTAAGCGGATATACTCTTCGTTCAGCTCTGCCATGCCGTGGGCCAGCCGGATGCACTTTAGCAGCCTGTCCGGCTGGTTGTCCGCCCACTGCACCAGCCGCCCCAAAATCCCGTTTGCCGTTGCCTGCGTAGGCAAGCCAAAGAAGATTCCACCCGCGCCAAACCGCGCCGCCAGAATTTCCGCGGCTGCCAGCGCAGCCTCCGTCTTGCCTACACCCATCTGGGCCTCTAAAATCAAAATTCCCGGGGCGCTCACACTGTTGGCTGCTTCCACGGCAGCAGCCTGTACCGCGTTGGGTGGGAATCCAAAACGCGCTTTGAACTCCTCTTCGTCCACAATAGAAGTCTGCGCCTCCCAGGGTGCCGTCAGGTCTTTCTTATCCCATTTATTCCAGGCCCGTTCCGCACGCTCCGGATAAGCCACTTCGTTTCCCAGTTCTTCTACCGGGATCAACGGAAAATACTCGGTATTGCTGGCGATCCAGTCCGCCATGATAAGCAGTCCTGTCAGCAGAATTTCTGTAGGCGGAGTCAAGTCCGGCAGCTCTGCCGGGTCGTCGTAGCCGCAATCTTTCAGCGCTGTCTCAAACAACTCATCCCAGCAGCTTTCCCAAAATGCCTTTTCTCCCTTGGGGTAGTAGTTGCATGTCCAGCTCACCAGCTGAGCTTCCACTTCTTCCTGCTCCTGCGGCTTGCCGTGGTGGGCCCCCGCAATGGAGGCGATTCCTGGCGGACACTTCAGCTCTATCAGAATCGCTTCGCTCGCCCGGGCGTGAGGTGTTTTCTTCCGGTCCTGCTCCGGGCAGGTCAAGGTGGTAAAGCGCTCCATTCGCTGCTTTGCCTCTGGCAGCAGCGGCATCAGGACACTCTGAAAGGCAACAATGCTCTTACCAAGATCATGTGTCCAGCCCAAAAAGCGTGCCAGCGCGATCAGGGCTTCTTCGTCCAGGTCGGTTGCTTTCTTCACGCTTTCCGGCAGCCACTTCCGCACCAGCAATTCCATGATCTCTGCCGTATCCTGCAGATGCATCCAGAGCGGCAGCCAGAGGCTCGTGTCATTCGAATCGGTTTTGCCCGCCAGAAGCCTTGCGTAGGTCAGTTTCATGCCGCGCCTCCTGTTCGTCCGGTGTGTGTTACTTTCCGAGATAGATATAGCATTGTGCTTGTACTATAAGATGGACTTTTTCAATTTTAAAGCATTTTTTGCTTTATTTTTTCAAAGCTAGCACCGATTCCCCGCTCTTGTCAATTATTTTTCATCGTTTTGTAGGGAAGCACAAAGTTTCTACTCGCTTTTTGTGCACAAAAAACCGCCCCAGATGCCTGTTACGGAAACCGGGGCGGTCATATACTTTATTGGTGCTTTCTCAAGCTCTCACGCAAAACCTTGCGGGGGTTCTTGATCGCAGCCTGGGCGGGTGCCAAAATTACAGGGCGTTCGCAACAGTGATATGCCGTTTCTTTAACACGCTGTATCTCCAAAGAACGGCTTCACTGTACTAAGAGAAACTCCGTTACGCTTTGCTTTTTCCTGTTCATAAGTCACACGGGTAACTTCCTCAATAAAAGCTCGGACTTCCGGCGTTGCTGTTGACCATGTGACATTAAAGCGTCTGCAAATTTGATAAAATGTGCGATAAAATGTCTCTCGCTCTGCATCACGCTGAAAATATTCTTTTGCACTCATCAAACACACCTCATTTCAAGTAAGTTACAAAGATGTTCATTGCCGCCTCACCAGAAAGTTCATAACGCGGTGCTCCACCAAAACTCGGCAATGGACAAGCTCCATAGTCCCGGACATAATGCTCTGCCAGCTCCGGAACCTTTGCCTCGAACGTGACCGTCCCGCCGCATTCATGGTCAATCGACAGCTTGATTCCGTACGCAATCAACACTCGGCCAATGCCCTGATACTTTTTAGAATGCCCGACAATTGTCGGATTGCTTTCCGGCTGGCTCTCAATGTAGGTAATATGAACCATCACGTCATTTTCCAATATTTCGTATGCAGCCAACGCAACCAATTCGCCATTACTCGTCTTTAAGGCATACTTTTCAAAGGCATCATCCTGAATATAATCTGACAACCAGCTTGTTTGCCAGACGGGTTCTTTTTCAGTCTGTACCGCATCAGACTTTTTCATGCGCACGATTTTCACACTGATATTCTGACTGCCGTCTGTTTTTATAATAAATGGTACAAACTTTGCCATACAGACCTCTTTTCCTAAATAAAGCATTTACAGACTTATTATACTCAGTCGCTCTTAAATTTTCAACCAGTCACCGCCTCCGCTTCTTTTCAAATCTTTTTGTGTAAAGATGTCCCCCTCGCAGAACTGCGAGATGTCTCCTATTGCCTTGGAACCGGAGTAACTGGTGTACTGGGCGACGGTTATTTTCAAACTCCGGTCAGCAGCATGAATTACTTTGTCAAAAATGATTCAACAGCAATCCATTCTCCCGGTGGATTTTGGGGGCACTTAGGCATCTTAGTCCAAGGTCAGCCAAAATATTTGTGGTTTCCGATAACGGCCTGCATGGAGCTTTACAACTAATGACTGGGACAGAACATGGATCATCTGGCCGGTTGTCGGTGTATTATTCCCGGCGTTTTTTGCAATCGTGAATGGGATCAGGAAGAAATCGTAAAGAATATTGTGGAATAAAGAATCAGAGGATATAATAGAGAGAGAAATGTGAAATAATTCTGGAAAGGAGTAACAATTATGCCACAAAAAATGAACGGATTATTGCAAACTTATATTTCAGAAATAAAAAAAATATACGGTACACATTTATCAAAGATTATTCTGTATGGGTCCTATGCCAGAGGAGATTTCAGACCAGACTCAGACGTAGATATTATGATCTTGCTGGATTTGTCAGATTTAGATTTGAAGAAGTACAGCAAGGAACTTTCCTATATGACTTATGATTTCAATTTAGATAATGATATCGATATAAAACCGATTGCGAAGAGTGAGAGCCATTTTAAAAAATGGGTTGTTAATTATCCATTTTATGAAAATGTGAACAAGGAGGGAGTGGTTTTGTATGGAGCAGTATAATGAGAAGATAGGGACAAGAAAAGACCTTGTGTCATATCGTATAGAGACGGCAAAATCTGATCTGAAGTCTGCAAAGATATTATTAAATGCAGGTGAATATAAAGGCGCAAATAACAGAGCCTATTATGCAATTTTTCATGCGATAAATGCAGTTCATGCATTAGATGGAAGGGCATTTAAACGTCATAAAGATGCAATTGCCAATTTCAATAAAGATTATGTTAAGACAGAGATTTTTCCGCGAGAAGTGGGTAGAAAAATCGGTGAGGCAGAAGAGATACGGCATGCCAGTGATTATGATGATTTTTATATTGCAAGTAAAGAAGAGACAGAGCGGCAGATTGCAGTTGCAGGAGAATTTATAGAGTTAGTAGAAAAGTATTGTATGGAACATAATATTTCATAAATGAAAATATCTGGCGAGAAATTATATTTTCGGTCAGATATTTTTATTTTGTGCAAAAATCATTGACATTATAGTCACTACACCCTTTATAATGAACCAAAAATCAGAGAGAAAAAGTGGGGTGGCGATTCTGTTCTGGGGTGTTGGAGTTATCTATATGCTTATTTATGCGAAAAAGAAATTTTAAAAGCTCTTTTGTATTTCTTACAAAAGCGTTACAATAAACATAATAAGCAACGAAAATATGACAGGCAATGCCGGGCAGGCAGTGACGGGGAACATATAGTGAACGTCAGCCGATAACAGAAAAGCACCCGTATGACCGGACAGAAAAGTGCCTTGGGACGTATCTTGGACGGTGCCGCCGG
>OGZB01000924.1_pt1 | contig 17767 bp, 23 predicted proteins | sample 1576691 | NCBI WGS metagenome assembly OGZB01 (sample SAMEA3541479, study PRJEB24748) | human gut metagenome | biome: human gut; feature: human-associated habitat; material: faeces | place: China | collected 2012
TGTTTTGTGGTGGTGTATTATGTAATTATCAGCCAAGGAATGTAGAAAGGATGGTAGTTGAGATGACTGGTATTTCTGTTCGTTTTGAGACTGGTGAGCTGGGCGGGAAGGAGGTTCTTATCTTGCGCTATCGTCTAAGGAGGTTTGTGATTGTAAAATTCTTCACTGAAACGTATGATTCTTGTTCTGGTGAGGTTTGTTCGGCTATGGATAATATGGTGGGCTTTGTTTATCGCTTGATGAGGTTTGTTTCTGAGCATCCTGAGTACTCCTATTGAAAAGAGTGAAGGTGATGGATAATGTGGTGTTTTACTGTTACGCCTGATGATTTTACGGTATATGAGCTCACGTCTGAGTATGTGAGGTCGTATGGGCCATATCCGGCGGATACGTTTAAGGAGGCGTTGGATGGCGTGCTTGACGTTGTTCGCCATGTGTTTGACGGGTTTGATGTGCATGTTGGTTTTGCTTGTTCTTCGTTTGACCTAGAAACGGGTTTTTTGAATGGTGTCGTTGAGGTGAGCTTGTCGTTTGAGGGGGGTGTCTGATGATGGCAAATGATGAAGTTGTGGCTGTGTTTCCATCCGAGTTTGAGTCTGGTGATGTGTGTCTGGTGTATTGTCCTCATAATCGGACGTATGAACTGCGGTATGCGGTGCGGTCTCAGGATGGCGGCGGGCGTCGTTTGGTTTGGTCGGCTGTGGCGTTTGATGCGTGTGATTATGCGCAGGTGGTTCATATGCTGGTTGATGCGAGGGCGTTGGCTGATACGTTGTTGGTAGAGAGGTGTTGATTATGAAGAGCATTGATGACCGCAGTAATTGGTTTGATGATGGTGTTTTGGATGATGACCGTGTGCGCCGTGTCGTTCGTGGCCGTCGGCGTAATCTGCGTTTGCGTGAGTATAATAAAGGTGAGGGTGATTGGGAGACGTTTTGTCGTACCGTGGCACTGCTCAAGGACTTTTATAAGCCTCAGGGTGGTCAGGTGGCGTTTGCTGACAGTATTGAACATGCGGCGAACATTTGTCTAAGCATCTCGCCAAGTTCGTCAATGTACGCCGCATTGTCTCGAACTCAGGACATTGAAATGTTGTCCGGGCTTATTTACTGTCCGGCGATGGTGGCGTGGTGTGCCGTCTGTCATGTCAAGGGCGCGTCAAGCTATGAGATGTGCCAGACGTGGGAGGGTGATGAGTTCGCTCAGACTGTCATCAAAATTGCGTGTCTCCGTTTTGACAATCTGTCCGGCGTGCAGTATACTGATGAAGACATTGCGAGAATGTCACGACAACAGCAACATTAAGATAAGGCGGTATGATTATGGCATATATTAAGCGAGCCAAGCACTATAGTATTGTGCGCGGTGTCACGCGCAGTGAGAACGGCGAACTCGTGGACACCGAAGTAGTCGTGGATGGCGCGTGCCGCACGCCTGACATGGCTATGAAAAAAGCCCGTAAGATTAACAGGGACATGCTACCCATGTCCGCCGAGTATCATGCTCAAGCAACGCGCATGGATGAGGCAATCTATTGGGCTAATTGCGAATTTGGGGACGATACCATCATCGACTATCCGGGGTCGGTTAACGGCAACGTGGTTGAAGATGATATCATCTCCGAGGAAAAATAATTACTAACCCTATAAGGAAAGGCAACACAAATGGCTGACAACGAACTGACCGTAATGAACGGCAACAATTTTGCGGCTAACGGCGCTAACGCCGTATCCCATTTCTTTAACACTGACACTATGGATGGCAAAATGGCGCTCTATAACGCCATGCAGACCGCCGACAAGGTAGACGAACATCTTAATGAGCCATTGCATGTGACCAACGTGCTTGCGCAGGCCATCGAGGTTGCCAACCAAGAGACCGGTGAAATCAACTCATCTACCCGTGTCGTTATCCACGCGGAAGAGGGCGATTTCGCCGCCGCATCCCCCACGCTGGCACACGCTTTCGGTAATCTGTTCGCGATTTTCGGCACGCCGGACACGTGGGACCATCCGCTTGTCCTCAAGGTGGTGGAAAAGAAGAGCCGCCGTGGATTCAAGTTCTTCGACCTTGAATTGGTGTCGGAAAAAGACCGTGGATAGAATATTTGTCTATACCATATGATAGCATGGCAATGTCCCTATAGGGATGTTGCCGCCAAACTCACCCCTCGCCGTTTTTCCATCCTTGCGGCGAGGGGTGTTTTACACTCATAAGGGGGAGGCAGTGGCAAAACGTAAAACCAACCGACGCGCCAACAATCTGAAACGCAACGCCGCAATCAGGTCGGCACAGGTACGCCGAGAGCAAGCGGTTAGGGATTACAGTACCGGACATCTCCCCAAGCAAATCACCGAAACGTTTCTCGGAAAACTCAGCGCCCAACAGCTCGAACAGGTTGCCCGCCGCGTCGGACAGGAATTCGGGGAACAACAGCAAGCCTTGAAGGCCAGAGATAACGAGCCGTATCAGGTTGTCCCAGATGTGCATATTACGAAACTCGATAGGGAGTTAGCGGCGCGCCCGTTGATTACCGACGCGGAAATCGCCGCCGCCCCGTCGAAACGTCGGAAAACATTACGACAGCAGCAGCGCCGCCGCATCGAGGCACGGCGGAAAATCAAACGCGCCCAACAATTCGATGCATTGAGCATGGCCAGCTACACGGTGGGCGAAATACGTGAGATGGAACGCGCGGGGGAGTCTCCCTTTGACGTGTTGGGTACTCATACGGTCGGTGGTTCGGCGCGTGACGAACTCACACGCAATCGTGCGAACGTGTTCGGCTCGGAGCGTGGAATAAGCCACGCGCGTATGATGATACGAGAGGGAGGCAGGAGGAAGCTTGAACGAGAGTTGCTTGAATATGCCGGGCTTATAGGCCGAGCGCCATTACAGGCAGGAGCTAGGCAAATCTCGGGAAGTGAGGGGGTTGCTGATTTTGATAGGGTCTCGCAACAGCTTGAAGCGTTCGACTCCAACATCGCCCAGAAATTCGCGTCTTTGTCGAACCGTCAAAAACGATGGCTGATTAACAACACGAACTTTAGCGCCGTGGTACGTGAGGCGGCGTGGTATAACGATAAGACGCATAAATGGGAAACTAAGTCAGACGCGAGCGATGTGGAAACGCGGCTTGATGAATGGGTGACCAACGCGGCACGACACTAAAAGGATGGATTCATGAAAGAGCGTCGAGCGGCGGCAACAGACGGCGCAACACTATTGACGGATGACGGCATGGAACCATTGACGGTAAACGCCGTCATCCGGCTTACCATGCTCGACCATCACACGCGCGTATGGTGCGCCCACGGATGGCAGGACATCAAGCCCATAGCCGCCGAACTGTTGACACGACTCCCCTTGCAATCGAACCCAGCCAAGGACGGTGTGTGGGGCACGTTCAATATTCGCGGCCACTTCTATAGTTTCCGTGTACGCATGGGCGGTATCACCGTGGATTTTCTGGATGTGCGTAATGTCACGCGTGATGATGGCTTGAATGTTTCACGTGAAACATTTGGAGGAACCACCGACTTGGAAACCACGTGGAACATCGCGCAGGAATGCGCCGCGCTGAACCTCAGGGGCACGACCATAGCATCAATGGCAATGACCGACTATATCGATGGGGATTACGCCGGATTCAAACGTCATTTTCCGCCATTGGATAAAGAGGTTTATCATCGGATGCGCCCCGCCTACTATGGGGCGATAGTGTACAGTAAGCCGGGCGAGTATCGGGATTGCCGAAGCTGGGATGTAAACAGTCTCTACCCGAGTATCATGCGCGACGCCCCCATGCCGGTAGATGCCCCCGTGTGGTATGGCGGGAAGTATCGTTATGATGCTGATTATCCGCTGCATATCGATGTCATCACGTTTGATGCACGGCTGAAAGCGGGAAAAACGGCAACGCTCACCAATATTCTGCCAGTATGGGGGTACGAGGGCGAACGTCTGGACAGTACATTAGGCGTTGTCACCATGCCAGTTACGGATGTGGATTGGGAAACGCTGACCGAAAACTATGACATCCACGTGTGGGAGCATGTCGGCGGCTGGAAGTTCCGTAAATCGCATGGACTTTATTACACCTACGTTGATAAATGGTTTCACGTGAAACAAACCGCAACCGGAGAGCGCAGGCAGATGGCGAAACTGTTATTAAACTCACTGGTAGGGAAATTCGGGGCCTCGCTCTACCGGCCCATGTTGCATCCAAAACCGTCTGCGGATGGTGGCGTGGATTTTACCGTGGACAAACCCGAGTCGGCTAACAGTCTGGCATGGTTGCCGACCGCCGCATATGTCAACGCCTGCGGGCGACAAATATTGTCCCGGGCGATGAACGCGAACGCCGACCGCGTACTCTACGCCGATACCGATGGCATGATATTGGAAGGGTTGGCCGCGCCCTCAGGTATCGAAACGGATGACCGGAAACTAGGGGCGTGGAAAAACGACCATACCTACGAGAAGCTCCGTATCCTCGGCAATCGCAAATACTGCGGTGTGGAAAAGAATGGCGATACGGTAATGCGTTTGAGCGGCGTGCACCGTGCCGCCCCCATTCCCTATGATGAGTTTCTTCCGGGGGCGCGTCATCTCAATGATGATGGCCACACTTTTATGCTATAATATCCGGTAGCGGGGTGTGCGTCCCAAGTCGATTCGATGGCCCGACCGTAAGGCAAGTCGGTAAGGCGATTCGGTCGGATGTAGACGTGCGTAGCCAGCGCCCAGCGACGGCGAGGGAACCCGCACAGCCTAGCAAACCGGCATGACGGCGTGATTGCCGTCATGCCACTGACTTTAAGAGGTGATTATGGACGATACCGAGGACACCGAGCCGGACACCACGCCAGACACCGAGCCGGACACGACCGCCGACGACAATACGCCGAACCCGGAGCTTGAAACGCAGGACAATGGCGAACCGGAGGACGCGGGCGACGACAAGGACGCCGACATGGCCAACCGTCTCAGCGCTTTGGAAGCGACCGTAGCGGAACTCTCCAAAACCATTGAGGCGATGCGCGACGCCGCAGCGGACCACGTGCTGAACGATGGCCCGGACGGCGACACGACGCCGGAATCGGCTGAAATGACAGACGATGACTACAACGGCACTTACAGTACGTTCGATGATTTGTTTGAAGACTAATGATTAGGAAGGATTGATTATCATGCCAACCACTCCAGTGGTGACGCCTAAGCAGCAGTTGCGACCGCTCACCGAATTCAACAACGCGCAGATTCTCAATATGATTCGCAACGAGGCGTCGCCCGAATATCAGCGACGTATGCCCTCGGCCACCCAGATGAACATGGATAGGCAGATGGCCACCCTCATGTCATCTACTCAGCTCAAGAACGAGTTTTATGCAGCGCTGGTGAACCGCATCGGCGGCACCTATGTGAACACATGGCGCTGGAACAATCCGTTGAGTGTTTTCCAGCGTGCGTCTCAGATGTATGGCGACACGTGGCAGGAAATCGCCGTAGGTATGCCGCTCGCACAGGTGTACGACCCGGACGCGGAATACTTGGGCGCGGATAATTTCCGTAAGTGGAAAATCGACGTAGACTCGCTGTATCATCGTCTGGATTTCGCCCACTTCTATCCGGCGACCACGGATGACAAGACGCTCCAGCGCGCGTTCACCTCCGAAACCGGTCTGGCTTCGCTCACCTCGCAGATTCTCACCTCCTGTTACAATGCCGCCGAGGTTGACTTGTTTGAGGCCATGTGCCACCAGTTCGTTGAGTATGCGAAACTCGGCGGATACTGGCGCGTGCACATGAACAATGATTTGAACAACATGGGCAGTTCGGAAACCGACGCGCGCGACATGTTGCGCCAGATTCGCGCATGGGCCGACACGCTGAAATTTGTATCCACTCGGTATAATGCGCGGCACATGCCGACATTTGCCCGCCCGGATGAGCTTGTGTTATTCTGCTCCCCTGAAGTCAAGTCCGCGCTTGACGTGCAGGGTCTCGCCACGGTGTTCCAGCGTACGGATGCGGAACCGACCATCGACCGGATTATCGTCATTCCACAGGACAGGTTCGGCATGGACGGCGTGCAAGCCATCCTCACTACAGACAAGTTCCTGATTGACATTCCCGTTATCAACGAGATGACCCAGCAGACGAACCCGGTTAACATCAATTCGGTCAACCATTACCTGCACGTCCAGCACATCATCAGCGTGTCCGGCTTCGCCCCCGCCGTCATGTTCTGGACGGGCGCGGGCTCCACCGCCAAGATGGTGGCTCCTGCCGGTACGGCGGCCAAGACGCCGACCTTCCAGCTTAAACTTGCCATGTACGGCGGTGGCGCGACTATGCCGGAGAATGTGGCGCGTGGCGGCGCTGTGCAGGTCACCGCCGATACGACCATCACCAATGACGGTACGGCTACGTTCCGGTCGGATGCTGTCGAGTACGCCATCGGTGATACCGCCAAGCCGAAGAGCGATTACACATACATTTCGCCCACCGGCGTGCTGGTGGTCGGCCTTGATGAGCCGAACACCACTATTCCGATTACGGCCACGGCCCTGTATACAAATCCGGCAACGCCGGAGGTGCCGGGCACCGTGTCCGCCGCCTTGGACGTGCCGGTGGTTGGCGAGGGTGTCATCGGATTCAACCCGTCGATTATCGCATCCATTGCCGTAACCGTCCCGAACGTGACCGTAGGCCATACGGCGCAGGCTACCGCCGTGGCGACCATGATTGACGGCCGAACCGCCGATGTGACCGCGCAAGCCGCTTGGACATCCGACACCCCGGCCAACGCCACCGTGTCCGAGTCGGGTGTGGTGACGGGCGTCAAGGCGGGCTCGGCCAACGTCACCGCCACGCTGTTCGGCGTATCCGGCGAGAAGGGCGTGACCGTGACAGCGGCCTCGTGATATGATGAGAGGGTAGCCGGTTGGCTACCCTCTCTCACGGCGAGATGCAATACAAGGCCCGGAGCGTAAGCCACGTGAGCGCTCCGGGCCTTGTCATACCGGAGGTTGGATGATGATTGATGACGCGAACCCCTAGTGGACAATACCGGCCTAGTCACTGGAGTGGCCGCCGGTTCCACCAAGCTGACGGCCGCGCTGTTCGGTGTCAGCTGTCAGGGCACCGTGACAGTCGCCTAATCTGCGATATAATAATATGAAAGGGATAGTATGCTGAGAGATATCAACCCTAACGTCGAAGCGACGTTTAACTGGGCTCAATGGACGCCCAACACGTCGCTGAAACTCTGTAACGTGCCGTGGGATAGTAGTTACCGTGACCTAGCCCGGTTCGAATCACCGCAGAAACAACAGGAATGGTTCGACCGACGGCCCGGCATTGACAGGGTGCATGGAGTCATGCACATGTTCGGCCAACCCGTGCGCGTCGAACTGCCATTTAACGAGGCGTCCAACTACAACTATGTCGTGGTGTATAACGATTACCCCGACTTGGAGGCTCCACGGTATTGGTATTATTTCATCAACCACGTGGATTACATCAATGCGTACACTACTCAGCTCACTGTACAGTTGGACGTTTGGCAGTCGTTCCAGCATGTGCTTAGGTTTGGTTCATGTTATGTGGTGCGAGGCCATATCGGCATTGCCAACGAAAACCAGATGACCGATTATGGTCGCAGTTATCTCGCACTACCCGAAGGGCTGGACACCGGTAGCGAAATGGTGACGGTAAACCAACGGTACAAGTCTCTTATCAGCATGGACGGGAAAAATCTGAATTACGGCGTAATAGTCGTGAGCACGGTAGATTTGTCAGCGGACGCGGGCAGTCAGGAAAAACCGTCTCTCACTACTGCGGGCGGCTCTCTTTTTGAGAACATGGCTAACGGTGCTGAAATACTGTACTTTAAGGACATCCAGTCTATCCAAGTGTTTATGGGAGTGGGCTCTACTTTTTCATGGATAACACAGGGTATTGTAAACATGTACATGATACCCTCTTTAGATGATGACTTTCTTAAGCAATCCGGCTATGTCGTAGATAAGCTGTTTGGGAAAGCACTTCCTTCGGAATTAAATAATCGTATCTACCGTTTCCCCCAGTCGGCCACAAATGCGCCCAGCAGATATGAAGACATTATTACCATTAATGATTTTCGTGATAATTTTAATATCCCTAAACGTTATAAAAACCTTAAAAAACTCAAATGCTACCCCTATTCTACTGTTGAATGCACTTGCTTGAATGGCACTAATATCACCTATAAGCCCGAAAATATCCAAAGCGATAATCTGACCATTAGAGAGGTGCATAATTACGCGCCCAATGGCGCGCGCTTGAACTTTTACCCGGTTGGGTACAATAAGGCGGGTGCAAGCGAGATTGCTCCTCTTGGTAAAAACAATGGGTTGCCCATTGATAGCGGGGAAATGTTGGACGCCGCGTTTGGCATCAGCAATTTCCCTCAATTTGTGATAGTCAACAATGGTGCCCAGTTGGCAATGGCAAACAGTGCCTACACTCGTTCCTACAGTCAACAGTCCGCTGACTGGGCGTACCAAAAAGCGCAGATGGGCATCAGTCAGTCTCTTGCGGCCACGGCCATGCAAAACCAGTACAATACCCAAGCCAACAAACTCGCTATCGGCAACCGCAACGCCAATAACGCGATACAAGCAACCTCGCTTAACACCAGTCTGGACAACACGACGTATATCAACAATCAGCGAGCTGACCTCGCCCAGCTGAATAACGTAGTTAACGGCGTGGTCGGGGTGGCGGGTAACGCCGCTTCGGGCAATGTCGGGGGCGCGGTATCGGCATTAGGCGGTGCGGTCATGAATGGTGTCAACACTGAAGCAAACCGCAGTATCAACAATACCGCCGCCCAACTTTCCACGGCGAACTCGCTGAGTACCAACGCGGCCACAACAAGTCAGGCCAACACATACGGTTCTCAGACTACAGCGCTTTCAAACCAGTTGGCCCAAAATATGGCGGATATGAACGCGGATTACGCGCAACGTTCCGCGTTCGGAGACTATCAAAACACCATTGCGGGCATCAATGCACAGGTACAGCAGATGCAATTAACACCCCCGACCACATCCGGCGCCATCGGCGGAGACGGTTTCAACCTCGCGAACGGTATCGTCGGGGTGTTGGTTCGATTTAAGACGTGCGCACCCTCAGCTCTGCGGAGCGTCGGAGAATACATGTTGCGTTACGGGTATTTTATCCAGCGTTTTATCACGCCGCCGCAATCGCTGGAATGTATGACAAAATTCACCTACTGGCAGATGCAAGAGTGTTACGTGAGGGGTGATTTGCCCGAGCAGTATCGGCAGACCATTAAAGGCGTGTTCGAGTCTGGGGCTACTATATGGACTAACCCGGATGATATCGGCGTGACCGATTGGGCGGATAACGACCCATTGCCGGGCATCTCATTCTAGTGCTATACTAGAGACATGTCTAGGTCGAGGAAAAATCAGAATCGTAGGGGCGGCGCGTTGCATCCGCGTGGCAATTACGCCAAGGCGCGCGCCGCCGACCTTGACGCAATGTATTATCACCTGTTGACTGAACTGGCACTGAACCGGTTCAGTTGGCGGGGGTTACCGCCGACAGTGGATGAACGATGGTTGGAAATGTGTCTGTGTGAATACGGGTGTGCGCTCTTTTTTGAGGACAAACGTATAGGCCGGTTCCTCGCTACGCAAGCTGGCTATCAAGGCCGATTGAACGTGTATAACAACCCGACGTGCTTTGAGCCGGTGGGCGTCAACTATCATTACAAGCAACTCAAGGCGGGCCGTGAATGCATCCCGGTTTGGGATAATCGGATGCGCATGAGTTTCAAAGATATCTTATGGCAGTATGCGAGACGCCTTGCCGACATCGACAAGGCATATGACGTGAATTTGGAGAGCCTGAAACTGCCGACCATCATCACCGCCGACCCGCGTACCAAGCTCACCGTGCAGAACATGTTGCAACAGCGGCAGGATGGGCAGGATTATATCATCGGCTACGATTCACTCGACCCCGGTAGCATGTTCCAACCGTGGCCGAACACAACACCTTACCTGTTGGATAAGTTCGTCCAGCAAAAAACGCAAGTGACCAATGAGATACTAGGATATTTGGGTATCCAGTCCAGTGGTACCGAGAAAAAAGAGCGGCTCATTTCCGACGAGGTGGCGCAAGCCAATGAGAAAGTAGATGTGTTCCGGCTGAGCTTCCTCAAGGCGCGACAGGCGGCGGCGACTGAGATTAACCGGTTGTGGCCGCAACTTAACATCTGGGTGGAGTATGCGGACGCGCAAAGCTCCGGCGTGCCGAACGCGCTGGACTCCAGCGCAAGCGGCACGACGGATATTGATATGCCCGCCTCGTATGACGCGGGTATCGGAGGTGTATTGTGATGATGACTCGTGACACTATGATAAGACTTGTCCATGAAATGTATGAAGTCGCCGATAAAATCAGTGAGGCTGAAATGGCTCTAGACAGCTATGAAAACGGGGGGTCGTCCATGTCCGGCCAAGCCGCTGGTCTATTGAAAAAACAAGTTGTTGCAATGAAAGCATATCATGATATCGTTGCTGCACGTATTAGCCACCAAACGAGGGAGGCCACATATGGCACAGAGTTTTAGCGCCTATGCGATGACAACGCCCGGCGAGTACACGGAAACCCTCGGCAATCTCATCGCCCTCGGATACGACACGGACGCCCGACTGCATCTTAGCGCCGACTATTACCCGATTTACGAGGAAAAACACCGTGAGGAGCTGAACGAGAAAATCGTCCGCCATTACGCGCTTAGGGAGATTGGTCAGGAAACCGCCCAGCAGTTCATTTTTTACTTGGGGATGACGATGGCGGAAATCATGCCATATTTTAATGAGCGCTACAGGACGCTAGCGTTGAAATATGACCCATTGAACACTATGGAAATGGTCAGTGAAAGCCTGTCCAATACTGTAGCCCAGTCCAGCGGCAAAACCAGCGCCTCTCAGGATAGTGTGACCCGAAGCTCCTCGGACGGCACCAGCTCAAGTAGCACCAAGTCCCAGTCTTACGACTCGGAAGTGCCCGCAACCGGCGTGCAAGGTGATTTTGCTCGATACGCGACTCACGCCAATCAGGCGCAAGCGGATACGGACGGCAGTAGCCATAGCACGCAAGACACCTCTTCTCAGTCCCATAGTACATCCAGCACGGAATGGCAACACGACGCTACAGATGGGAGCACCAAATCCCACACGTCGGGCCGCTCCCAGTCCGCCATGAGCCTGATACAGGAGTACCGACAGGCGATTATCAATGTGGATATGGAAGTCGTGCGGAGCCTCGAACCGTGCTTCATGCAAGTCTGGGGGTCTTATGATACAATTTTCAGCAACTGCCATAACTATGGAGAATGGGAGTAATCATGGCTGCCATTAACGCGCTGATTCCACGGCAACGCCTGTTTGACGGGGTGCCCACGTCCGTTCCGTTCACGTATCGGGACGGATTGACCACGTTACAGTTGATTGAATGCCTGCGCCATAATCTCGATACACTCCAATGCGATTTGAGCAGGCTGGAGGAGACCACGTCCGACCTCGCGGCATCCGTGGACAAGACTCTTGCGGATACCGTAGCCCAGCTTAACGAGGCTATGGCCGCATTGCGCGCGGAACTACTGGCCCTGATTGATGAGATGAAACAGCAGGGCGTAGCAACCTCCCCAGTGTACGGTGTCACGCAACCGCTCGGGCAGGTACTGGGCGGCATGTACGATAATTCGCGCAATCATGGGTTATTCTGGGGTGATTACGATGACATGCAGTTAACCGCTCAGGAGTATGACGGGCTTACCCTCAAGGCACGCGAATATGATTTACGCGCCACCGCCGTGGATAATTGCGTCCCCGGCGATTTTCCGGGACGCTCGCAATTCCCCTACGGTAAGAGCGTGCCCGAGAATCCGCCCGCCGACATGGCGTTTATCACGCAATCCGAAGCGGACGCGCGCTATGTCGAACGCAACCCGACCGCAGACAATTTCGATAAGAAAGGATAATTACCATGACCACAACCAACCATACCAAAAACTATAATCTCTCACAGTTCGCAGGCACCGACCGCCCCACGTGGCTCGGTGACTACAACGGCGACATGGCAAAAATCGACGCCCAACTCAAGCGGAACGCCGATGATATCGCGTCGGCCTCCGCAGGCGGGCTTAAGACGGTGGCGCACACAGCCGACCTTACCGGCAACGGAACGACCGACTCCCCCTTGGGCGTGGCGGCCACTATCGCCAAGAAGACCGACATTCCGGACGTGACCGGTTTCGCCACCTCCTCCGCCCTCACCTCGGGGCTTGCGGGCAAGGTTGATAAAACCGCCTCACAGCCCGGCACGCTCGGTTTGACGGCGAGTGAGCTTGATTCCATGTACAAGGACGCGAACGGCATCGTCCGCGTCGGCCGCACTGGGAAATAGGAAGGAACAGCAATGTCCTCAACACAGCACACCGGACACTACAATCTGCCGACGTTCGGCGACAATCCAAACGACCGTCCGTCGTGGCGCGGTGACTTCACCGACGCGATGACTAAAATCGACAATCAGATGTACGCCAACGCCACCAACATCACCACGGCGACGGCGGCGGCAAACAACGCAACCACGGCGGCGGGCGAAGCCAAGAAAGCGGCTGAAGCCGCGACAAGCCTCGCACAGGACAACAAAACCGACATTGCCGAACAGGCATCGTATTTCACCGCGCTTGGCATCACATCAGTGCCTACCGCGCAAAACCTTATGTCCACCATCAACGGCAAGGCGGAAAACAGCGACCTGACAGCGCTGCAAGGCACGGTATCTTCGCTATCCAGCACTGTCAGCGGCAAAGCCAATACCGCCGACGTGTATACCAAGACACAGGCCGATACGACGTTTACCAAGCAGGGCGGATACGCGGGTACCGCGCAGACTCTGAATCAGCTTATTAGCACCAACACGTCGAGTATTTCTGCTCTTAAGGCGTGGCGTGACGCTTGGCTTAATGGCTGGAAGGTGGGGACCGTATCCCACTCGGGGTCTGCGGGCGTAAGTGTCGTTGATAGCAATACTCAAATGATTCTCATGTACAACGAGGCTGTGGGGGCGTTTAAATTTTTTGGAAGCCTTCTCGTGCAAGGACTTAACCAATCCAACGCTTATGTTACATTTTCGGCACAACTTCCGCAATCCATGAAACCATCCTCGACCGTATTCTACGGCGGAGCTGGCTTCTATATCGCAGGCGGCAACAAGGTAGGAAACATCCCCGGAACTGACACCCCGGTTGGAGGATTCCCTGCGTCGTTCCTGATTACGACGGGCGGTCAAATTCAGGCGACGTTCCAATACGCCAGCGTTGCACCCTCGGATGGTAAAAACTGGTCAGCGGGGCAGAGTCGCGTCTATGCGGCGTTTACCCAGTCGCTGTACTTGGCTAATACGCTGACCCCGACCGCCTAACACCATACCCCACGGCCCCGCGTCGTGGGGTATACTGTTATTATGGTAGACATACAAGCATGGTTGGAACGTACCCAAAACCAATACTGGGACATGGACGGGGCTTACGGTGCCCAATGCTGGGATTTATGGGCAAAGTATTGTATGGATAATTACAATCTGTCGTTAGGTGATTGCATCACTCCGACAGGATACGCGGAGGGCAATTACACCATGTTCCCCACCACGCCCGCCGTGGGGCGCGTTTTCGAGAAAAAAAGCGCCGACTATACGCCCGGCATGGGCGATGTCGTGTTTTGGAGATTCGGAAGTCAAAACTACCCCGGCAGCCACGTAGCCATCGTATGGGGCGGCATCCGGGGCGATAGTATCGATGTTCTGACGCAAAACCCAACGCCCGCCGTACATCAATTGTTACCGCTTGCGAAAGGTTCACAGCTTCTCGGCTATCTGCACCCCACGGCACTACCGGAACCGCCGGAATCCGGCGACAACCCGACTGGCGGCAATAATCCGGGCGTTAACGTGGACGGCGATATCTCCGCGTGGATTCAACTGCAAGGCGACAGCCTCGTATATCACAGTGGTTCGGGCACGACATCATCGCAAGCCATTTTCTACAAGTCGAGCGCTCAGACTTGGGTATATCGCGGCGGTACAGGCCAGCCGGGCGCTGACCACGGTCAAGGCACGCCAAGCGTGGGCGACGGGAAAAGCTCATACGCACTCTATGTGATTGGCACCGTTGAATCATCATTACGCTGGGATGCGGTTGAGCCAAACCATCAGGGCATCGGCATCGCACAATGGAGTTTTGGACGCCGCTTGCAGGTTCTGAATGCGATGAGGGCGGTGGACACTGTAGGATATGAAGCGTTTGCCGCCGCCGCGCCGAGCATTGCCGCGCTCATGGAGTCAGGCGGCACGTTCGACAGGGCGATGACCGGTAGCGAAGTCGCGGCGTTCCAGACGTGGGCGAGGCGCACGGAATCACGGCAGGGCCAGCGTAATCAGTTCGCCGAGGATTACGAGAGCTACCCGCAGATGTATGATGATGCGAAAATGCAAATACTGTGGGTGAGCGCTTATCATCAAAGCCCGGCGGGCGCGTTGAATGTGCCTCATGCCTCAACCCTTGCCCAACTGTATGACAATATCCTCAATACATCCCCGTTCGGGCCATACGGGACGCGCTACAACACCGTCTACTCGCTGTTGAATGTATGGGACGGCACCAGCGCACCACCGAACTTCTGACACAGTGACAGACCGGTAGATATATACCGGTTTGTCACTGTTGTATGGTAGTATGGATACTATGGGAAGGCTGTTAGCTGAGGGCGATTATTACGATTATGGGCGCGTATTATCCTATCACGCGCCTTGGATGTTCGTCATCGGCGCACGCGGCCTCGGCAAAACCTACGGTGCCAAAAAACTGGTCATAGGCGACTGGATAAAAAAACGCTGGCAATTCATCTATCTAAGACGTACCGCCGAGGAACAGAAAAACAAGGGCACGTGGTTCGCAGACATTGCAGAGCAATACCCGGAACTGGAGTTCCGCGTGTCCGGCAATCAAGCAGAATGTCACTGGCTGGATGACAGGGACGCCACCGTAGACAAGCATAATAAGACGCGCCCAACATGGCATATCATGGGGTACTTCATCGCCCTCAGTCAGGCAGGACAGGTGAAATCGGTGGCCTATCCCAAGGTGCGAACCATTGTTTTTGATGAGATTTTCCCCGATAATATGCGGTATTTGGGTGGCGAGGTAACCGCGCTTGAGGAGTTCTACAATACGGTTGACCGTTGGAATGACAGAGTGCGAGTCATCATGTGCAGCAACGCGGTAACGTTGGCCAACCCGTATTTTTCGGCATTCAACATCAACTTGAAGCCACAGTTGGACAATCACGCGCAATACCAGCGCTATTGCGATGGTTTCATCATGGTGGAACTGGCCGACTATGGCGGGTTCAGCGCCAAGGTAGCCACGTCAAAGTTCGGGCGATTTTTACGCGAATATGATGAAAATTACGCGAATTATGCAATCAACAATGATTTTAGAGATAACGCCAATACCCTCATCAGTGATTTCAGCAACGCCGGTTATGCGTTCACGCTAAGAACCACCGAATATGGCACTTTCAACGTATACCAACAATTAAGCGATACCGACGAAGTACTATATATAATTACCAAAAAACAGCCGAAAATCACCCGTGATTTTACGTTTGATTACCGACTGGTTGACAATGATTGCATCATGCTCAAACGCTCCGACGATATGACGCAGAAAATATTAAGCGCCTATCGCGTCGGACGGTTACGGTTTGAAACCCCGCAAATCAAAGCGGAGTTTAGTATGATACTTGGCGGCTTGTTGCAACAATCGGGTATAAGAAAGTGAGAAAATATTCATGCCAATTCATGAATTAATCGTTATCGGCATTGTATTTTTATTGGTACTGATTGACTATATTACCGGCGTAGTCAATGCGATTATGCACGGCGAACTGTCCAGCAAGAAAATGAGACAGGGACTCGGGCATAAATTCGCATACCTCGCCATAATCTGTGTTGCGCTGATTGTGGAATACGGTTCAGACTACATCAATCTCGGAATCGGGCTACCAGTATTCATCCCCGTATGCGCCGGTATCTGCCTGATTGAAATCACCTCAATCATCGAAAACTGTGTAAAAATCAACCCCGAACTATCCAAATCAAATATTCTCAATATTTTCAAAATCGACAAGAAGGAAAACAATGACAAAGAAGACTAGGGAGTAACCATGAATGACATCACATGGATAGAATCCCCCAATCACTACAACGGGCGCAACGGCTACGCCATAAGCCACATCACTCTACACATCATGGTCGGCACCCTCACCGGCACCGACAGCGTTTTTCAACGCGCCGGAGGCGCTTCAGCCCACTACGGTATCGGAGGCAACGGCGAGATACACCAGTATGTGAGCGAGAGTAACGGCAGTTGGAGCGACGCGAACTATGCGAGCAACAACAGCACCGTAAGCATCGAACACCAAGGCGGCATGACCGGCGTGCCCTGCACGCGCGCGTGTATGGACGCTTCGGCCCGCCTGTGCGCCGATATCGCACGCCGTCAAGGCTGGAAGCGACTATGGTATGACGGACTCAACGGCAACGTGTGGTTACACCGCGAGATACCCGGCACCGACCACTACGGTTGCCCCGACAAGGCCGTTAACGGCCTTGACGTCAACTATGTAATCAACAAAGCAAACCAAATACTCGGCGGAACCGCCGACACAACCAACAATGATGAGGAGAACATGATGCAGTGTATCATCCAACCCAACGGAGAAAGCCGTTTGGTCTATTTTGACGGCCAACGTCTCCACAACCTGACACACCCAGACCAAGTTAAAGCCCTCCAAATGGTTGCCAACCAGTGCGGGCACACGTTGCCGTGCTTTGCTCTGGGAAGCAAAAACGCGCCGTGGGCCACCCGACTTGAACAAGCCTTAAAGTAAACGAAAGAAGGAATTATGACAGACCAGAACACCAATACCACCGACGTGACCAGCGTCGGCGGTTTCATCACCACCAACACAGTAATCGAACCAACGACAGACACTACGCCAAATGTCACAAAACTATCTAACACCGACCTCGACAAAGTACTCAACGCTTGGAACGCGGACATAAACAAGGCCAAGCACACAGACGGCTACACGCCAGTCTTCAACGATACCGTGCGCACCATCATCTACATCATTGCTTTAACCGCGTCCGTGGCTGGCTTAGGCCTCATGAGTTTCGGACATGCCGACATCGGCGGATTCATAAGCACTACAGCTGGCATCATCGCCGGTGGGTTCGGAGTAGTATACAACCCACTACGCCAAAACTGACCACCACTTAAGACTTAAGACTCAAAAGCCCCCTAGGCATATAACCTAGGGGGCTTCCTATATCTTAACTCAAAACTCCCAACCAGACATCAACCTCACTCGACTACACGATTCATAGAAACCACAACCTCAAAACAATAACGATAAAACTCAACACCCTCACGCTCATACATAACAACAAGACAATCCACAATAGCCTCGATATCATAATCCACAACACGCCCACCACTGTTGCGAATATAATCAATAACCTCATTCTCAATGTCTTGACGATACATCATATCAACCCACCATCCTTTCTACATTCCTTGGCTGATAATTACATAATACACCACCACAAAACA
>OGZB01000928.1_pt1 | contig 17691 bp, 15 predicted proteins | sample 1576691 | NCBI WGS metagenome assembly OGZB01 (sample SAMEA3541479, study PRJEB24748) | human gut metagenome | biome: human gut; feature: human-associated habitat; material: faeces | place: China | collected 2012
AGGAAGCTCCCGCCTCTATAGGCGGGAGTACGTTCACTTATATACTATATTTTTGATAGTAATACGTCATCGTTCCTCTCAGTTAGTTCCAAGACTGAAGGCTTTTTATGTCTTTGTGTAGACGGAAAGAAAGATCCTTATGTTGCGTTTGAAGATTTATGTAATACCTATACCAGTGGCCTTTTTCTTATTCAAAAAATTCCTGCAATAGGTTGTACTATCTTAGAAGCTCCTATTTTTGCTATACAAAATCGTTCATGCTATAATACTCATAGTTGAAGTGATTCGGATTAACATAAGAATATAGCATCTCTTTTGTTTCCAACGAAGAAGGTCCGTTCAGTGGATTGACAATGAATAGCAGAAGGCAGACAGAGGTCAAATATTTTCCCCATTTCATGGTTCAGGGTGGCAACTGATGGTCCTAGCATATCCCACCTCATTGGGGTTGCCTGACTGTCCCTTAAATTTGTTAGTATGGTGCTAGCATATAAATAGGACAAGTCAAACTGAGGTTTTCCATAAAGTGATACAATAAAAGTATATATAGGGGGGCCTTAGTATGACGAAGTTCGACAAACAATTTAAAATGGATGCTGTCCAATATTACCATGATCATCGTGACTTAGGACTGATTGGGTGTGCCCATAATTTAGGAATTTCCCAACAGACACTGTCCCGATGGCAAAAGCAATTACGGGATAATGGGGAAATGCCATATCGCGGATCTGGAAACTATGCATCTGATGAAGCCAAGGAAATCGCTCGTTTGAAACGTGAATTACGAGATGCCAAGGATGCCATCAATGTCTTAAAAAAAGCTATCAGCATTCTAGACAAATAATCCCTGCCATTTACCATAGCGTCAAACAGGAAGCCGAAAAAGCCCATCAGGGGAAACGCCATTTTTCGGTATCTGGAGTGCTGGCAGAATTGGGCGTTTCTATATCAGGTTACTATGGATGGAGTCATCGCAAATTATCCAAACAAGCTACGCACCGTAAGGAGGTAAAAAAACAGATTCAAACCCTTTACGAAGATTCAAAGCAAATCTATGGAGCACCCAAAATTACTAAATTGCTTCAACAGAAAGGTGAATGTATTTCCGAAAGGACAGTGGGCCTTTACATGCGGCAAATGGGGATTCGTGCTTGTTGGGTCAAGCATTATAACGTTACGACCCAGAGCCGTTGTTTGGATGCCATATTAGTTAATATTCTGCAAGAACAATTTAATCCGCCAAGACCAGACACGATCTGGTGCAGCGATATTACTTATATTTGGACTACTGAAGGCTTTGTGTATTTGGGCAGTATCATGGATTTATTTTCTCGAAAAATCATTGCCTGGAATTTATCCCGGAAGTTGGATGCATCTGGCATTATTAGGATGCTTCAAACGGCAAAGCAAACCAGGAATCCAGGCCGTCTGGTAGTAATTCACACTGACCGCGGTTGTCAATATCTTTCGCAATCCTATATCAAGGAAACCGCACAGATGTGCCGCAGCTATTCGAAGAAAGGCTATCCATGGGATAATGCCTGCATAGAATCATTCCATGCCTTGATTAAGCGAGAATGGCTGAATCGATTTAAGATTGAAAATTATCAACAAGCCTATATGCTGGTGTTTGAATACATTAACACGTTTTATAATACCGTTCGAATTCACAGTCACTGTAACTATATGTCACCAAATGACTATGAGAAATTATATGCAAACTACAAGAAAAAGGCAGCTTTGATTGCTGGATAACTGATTGATAAAAACCTCAATTTAACTTGTACTCAAACTTGACATAGGACTAAAATCTCTCTAGCGGGCTTCCCACGTGGAAGCCCCTATGCACAAGGCCGCAGGCAGTGTTTTTGCGGCCTGCCACCTGTAAACAGCGGCCTGCTTATTATTTTCATCGCCTCTATGCGATACCGTAGGGGACGTCCTGTTAAGGCGTCCCGTGTGAATCCTGTACATAGCCGGAATTTATGACAAATGGGATGAATTTGACGCGGCAAAGCCGCATCGGAATCCGAGTCTTGACGATGATTGAGGGTTGACGGTATAATAGATATGTGAAAAGGGGTCTTGCCGCGGGACGGTCGACCTTCATGAATTGCTACAGGAGTAGCCGCTCAAGATAGGAGTCGCGGGCGGCTCTTTTTTTGTTTTGTCGTCAGTATGCCAGGAAGGGCAGGATTGTATAGATGGGTAGTATTAAAGTACAGAAATTGAGTAAGTCTTTTGGAGTGCATACGGTATTCCATGATGTGAGTTTTGAAATCCGCCGGGGCGAACGGATTGGCCTCATCGGGGCCAACGGGGCCGGGAAGTCGACGCTGCTCAAGTGCCTCATGGGCGAAGAGGACTACGACAACGGGGCGTTTGTCGTTTCGGAAGGTGAATCCATCGGCTATTTGCAGCAGGATATCACCTACGCCGACGATGTGACCTTGCGCCAGACGATTACCGAGGCCTGGCAGGACGTCATGAAGCTGGAAAAGGATTTGAAGGCTGTTGAAAAGGACATGCAGGCCCATCCCGACGATGAAGGCTTGATGAACCGCTATGCCCGCATGCAGGAACGGTTCGAGTGGCTCGGCGGCTATGAATACGAGTCGATGTCGCGGAAAATCGTCCAGGGCCTGGGCTTTTCGGAAGCCGACATGGATCGGCCGGTCCAGCGTTTTTCCGGCGGCCAGAAGACGCGCATCAACCTGGCCAAGGCCCTCGTCCGCCGGCCGGACTATTTGTTCCTCGACGAACCGACGAACCATCTCGACGTGGACATGCTGGAATGGCTGGAAAGTTATCTCTTGTCTTATGGCGGCGGCATCCTCATCGTATCCCATGACCGCTATTTCCTCGACCGCGTGGCGACGAGCATCCTCGAACTGTCCCACGGCAAGGTGACTAAGTACAAGGGCAATTATTCGCGCTACGTCGAGCAGCATGCCCAGCAGCAGAAAGCCCTGGAAAAAGCCTATAAGAAGCAGCAGGAGCACATCCACGAAAGGGAAGAATATATCCGCAAATACAAAGCCGGCATCAAGGCCAAGCAGGCCCGCGGGCGCCAGTCCCAGCTGGACCGGTTGGAACGCATCGAATGGCAGCCCGAAGATGAGTCGCTGCACTTCAATTTCAAGCCCGTCGAAGAGTGCGGCCAGAAAGTCCTGGTCCTGGACAAGGTCAGCGGCGGCTTTGCCGACCGCCAGTTGTTCGACCATTTATCGCTCCTCCTGCGCCGCGGCGAAGCGGCTTCCCTCATCGGCCCCAATGGGACGGGGAAGACGACGCTCATCCGCATGATCATGGGCGAAAAGGAACCGACAGACGGCCATATTACCTTGGGCAGCCGCGTCCATATCGGCTATTTTGCCCAGGAACACACGGATTTGCACGGGGCCTGGACGGTCCTCGATGAAATCATGAACGATTTCAGTTATGGCGAAGAAGAAGCCCGGTCTGTCCTGGGGCGCTTCATGTTCCGCGGCGACGATGTCTTCAAGGTCATCGACAGCCTCAGCGGCGGCGAACAGGCCCGGCTGGCCCTGTTGAAGCTTTTCCTGCAGGGGCCGAATTTCCTTATCCTCGACGAACCGACGAACCATCTCGACATCCCGACGAGGGAAGTGCTGGAACAGGCTTTGCTGGATTTCGGCGGGACGTACCTCGTCGTATCCCATGACCGTTATTTCCTCGACAAGATTACCCAGCGGACGCTGGTCCTGGAACATAAGCAGCTCACGGAATACGTCGGCAATTACAGTTATTACCGGGAAAAGGTCCGTGAAGCCCAGGAAGCGGCAGAAAAGGCGGCAGCTGAAGCGCAAGGCTCCTCACAGGCTCAGGAAAAGGCAGTAGCTCCGGCAGTGAAGAAGGCGGAACCGGCACCGGCCGTGAAAGCGCCGGCCAAGGCCCCGGCTTATGGCCAGGCGGCCAAGCTGGAAAAAATCGAGATGAAGATTGCCGAACTGGAAGCGACTATCAAGATGTATGAAGTGCAGATGAATATGCCCCAGAACCAGACCGATGCCGACGCCATGATGGAATTGACGAAGGAATACGAAGTGGCCCAGGCCCAGCTCGATGAGGCTTATGAAAAGTGGGAAGCCCTGGCGGAATCGTGACGCTGTCCGCGCATGACAGATATGAAAAATAAATATAAACTTTAGGACCGGAATAGCGTAAAACGTAAAACTTTACGTAACTATCCCAATGTGCGGTTTTAAAAAGCCCGTTTTCTTGATGAAATTTTTAAAAATATCAAGAAAACGGGCTTTACAAGTTTCCTGTACGTGGTATACTATGCTCAACTCCCACGCGGAGCGGACTTTTATTATATCCATAAAGAATACGGAAAGATTCCGATAGAAGGGAAGCGTTTATATATGGCAACACAGTTCAACCCGGTTACGCCAGAATTATTAGCAGAATTACGTCAGGTCGTCGGTGATAAATACGTCAAGACGGACGAAGATTATTTGGAAAGATACCAGACAGACGAAGAAGGGAACTCCCATTATTTCCATAAACCGGAAGTCGTCGTCTTCCCGGGCTCGACGGAAGAAGTGGCCGCTATCGTCAAATTGGCCAATAAGTACCTCGTTCCGATTACGCCGCGCTCGGCTGGTTCCGGTGTTGCCTGTGGTGCTATTCCTGTTTATCACGGCATGGTCGTCGAATTGGAACGGATGAATCAGATCCTCAAATTCGATGCCGACAATATGTATGCCGTCTGCCAGACTGGCGTCATCACTGGGGACTTGCAGCGTGAAGCTGCCAAACACGGCCTCCTCTATGCCGGGGACCCGTCCAGTGCCGACAGCAGCATGATCGGCGGCAACGTCGCCAACAATGCCGGCGGCAATAAAGCCGTTAAATACGGCACGACGCGCCATCAGATCTACAGCCTGAAAGTCGTTACGCCGACAGGGGACATCCTCGACGCCGGTGCCCGCCTCAAGAAGAGTTCTACCGGCCTCTGCCTGGAACAGCTCTTTGCCGGTTCCGAAGGCACGCTGGGCATCATTACGGAAGTCACGGTCAAACTCCGTCCCATGCCGCCGTATGCCTTCAATATGGTCTGCGTTTTCAAGACCGATGAAGAAGCCTTTGCCCTGCCCAATAAGATCCTCAAAGCCGGCATCGACCCGACGAGCATCGAATTCATGGACAATGAAGCCCTGCGCATGACCTGCAAATTCCTGGACATGAAAATGCCTCATGTCGACGAAGGCTGTGATTACGTCATCGTCACGGTCGAATCGTTCAGCGAAGACGACTCGGACCGCAAGATGGAACAGCTCTGCGACTTGGCGGAAGCCAACGGCTCGATCGACGAATTTGAAGCGGATAAACGGATTTGGACTCTGCGCAAGCAGTTCGCCGAAGCCGCCCGCGACGTTGACAAGATGTTCCAGACGGAAGACTTCGTCGTCCCCTTGGACAAGATTCCGGAAATCACCAAACAGATCCCGGAACTGCGCGAAAAATACGACCTCTACTGCGTCACGGTTGCTCACATCGGCGATGGTAACATCCACGTCCTGCCTCTGAATGCCAAAGGCTTGTCGCCGGAAGAATGGTTCCAGAAGATCAAGGCCTTCCATCGCGACCTCTTCCCGCGCGTCTATGCCCTGGGCGGCAAGATGTCCGGTGAACACGGCATTGGCTATAAGAAATTGGAAGAATTTGCCCTTTGCACACCGCAGGCGGAACTTAACGTCATTAAAGCCATCAAGAAGGCTTTGGACCCGAATAACATCATGAATCCTGGAAAATTAGTAGAAATCGGCTAATTATTTCATAGAGGGGAAGTCAAATTGCAAAGACGGCAACGATTATATTCATAATAATCGTTGCCGTCTTTTTATATATTTACTATAATAGAATCAAGGAATTTACTAATGTACTTATTATAGTCCTAGATCTATGAAAACAGGTGATGACATGAAATACTACAGCCGCTTAAAGACGCTTCGGTTGGAAGCAAGGCTTTCTCAGGCCGACGTGGCAAAAATCTTGAAGTGTTCACAAGTTGGATACGGCATGTATGAATTGGGGAAACGGAAGATCCCCGTAGAAAAGTTGATCCAGCTGGCAAGGCTGTACCACACCTCACTCGATTACATTGCCGGATTGACAGATGAACGGGAACCACGCCCAAAACATCGGGAGGACGATACTAGTTTGTAGTACGGAGTTTATAGTTTGTAGCAGATGGTTTTTAAATTTAAAACACATCCGCTAACCCCTAACTGCTAGCCACTAACCACTTAAAAAGGCTTGTCGCATATGCGACAAGCCTTTTTTTCCTATACATTAAAGCGGAAGTATGTGACATCTCCGTCTTGCATGACGTAATCTTTCCCTTCCAGACGAACAAGGCCTTTTTCTTTGGCAGCTTGTTCGCTGCCGCAGGCGATGAGGTCGTCGTAGGACACGATTTCGGCGCGGATGAAGCCGCGTTCGATGTCGGTGTGGATCTTACCGGCTGCTTTCTGGGCTTTCGTGCCGTTGACGATGGTCCAGGCGCGGACTTCGTCAGATCCGGCCGTGAAGAAGTTGATCAGACCCAACAGGGAATAGCTGGCTTTGATCAGCTTGTCCAGGCCCGATTCGGGCAGGCCCAGTTCTTCCAGGAAGACTTCGGCTTCGTCGTCCGGCAGTTCGGCGATTTCGGCTTCAATCTTGGCCGAGACGGCGACGACCTGAGCGCCTTCCTTGGCGGCGTATTCTTCGACGCGTTTGACGTTGGGGTTGGCATCGGGATTGCCTGCTTCGTCTTCTGCGACGTTGGCGATGTAGATGATCGGCTTCAAGGTCAGGAGGTTGAGTTCTTTGACCTGCGGCAGTTCATCTTTTGTCAGGCCGGCTTTGCGGGCCGGGTCGCCGTTTTCCAGGCAGGCCAGGACTTTTTTCAGGACCGCGTATTCGACTTTGGCGTCCTTGTCGCCACACTGAGCGACTTTGGCGATGCGGTCCGCCCGTTTCTGGGCCGATTCCAGGTCGGCCAGGCACAGTTCCGTATTGATCGTTTCGATGTCGCGGATCGGGTCGATGGAGCCGTCGACGTGGGTGATGTTCGAGTCTTCAAAGCAGCGGACGACTTCAGCGATGGCATCGGTTTCACGGATGTGGCTGAGGAACTTGTTGCCCAGGCCTTCGCCCTTGGAGGCACCGGCGACGAGGCCGGCGATATCGACGAAGCGCATGACAGCGGGAATTGTTTTTTTCGGTTTGTACATGTCGGTCAGGACCTGGATGCGTTTATCCGGGACTTCTACGACACCGACATTCGGTTCAATCGTGCAGAAGGGATAGTTTGCCGCTTCTGCGCCGGCCTTGGTAATCGCGTTGAACAGCGTGCTCTTACCGACATTCGGCAGGCCGACGATGCCTACTTCCAGATTGGTACTCAATGGTTAAACCACCTTTATTTGAATAATTTTAAATCAGCAATGCGTTTGACAGCTTCGACGGTGTTTTCTTTGGTGCCGAAAGCGGTCAGGCGGAGATAGCCTTCGCCGTGGGGGCCAAAGCCCGAACCCGGTGTCGTGACGACGTGGGCTTTTTCCAGGAGCAGGTCGAAGAAATCCCAGCTCTTCATGCCGTTCGGCGTCTGTACCCAGGCGTACGGCGAGTTGGTAGCGCCGTAGACGGTGAAGCCGGCTTCGGTCAGGCCGTCGCGGATGATGTGGGCGTTTTCCATGTAGTATTCGACGTCAGCCAGGCACTGTTTCTGGCCTTCCGGGCTGTAGTAAGCTTCAGCTGCGCGCTGGACGATGTACGGCGTGCCGTTGAAGAAGGTGCACTGACGGCGGTTCCACAAGGGATTGAGTTCGACAGCCGTGCCGTCTTTCTTGTAAGCGACGCAGGCATGGGGGACGACGACATAGGAGCAGCGCGTACCCGTGAAGCCGGCGCACTTGGAGTAGGAGCGGAGTTCGATGGCTACTTCTTTAGCGCCTTCGATTTCAAAGATGCTGTGGGGAACGTCCGGTTCGGTGATGTACGTTTCATAAGCCGAATCATAGATGATGATGAAGTTGTTTTCTTTGGCAGCTTTGACCCAGTTGGTCAATTCTTCTTTGCTCATGGCCGTGCCAGTCGGGTTGGACGGGTTGCAGAGGTAGACGATGTCGACTTTTTCCTTCGGCGGTTCGGCTTTGAAGCCGTTTTCCGGGGTGCACGGGAGATAGACGACGCCGTCGTAGATGCCTTTTTCGGCATTCCAGTCGCCTGTGTGGCCGAACATGACGTTCGAGTCGAGGTAGACCGGGTAGACCGGATCGGCTACGGCGAATTTGAGGTCGTCGCCGAAGATTTCCTGGATGCAGGCGACATCGGTCTTGGCGCCGTCACCGACGAAGACTTCGTCTAATTCGAGGTCGATGCCGCGCGTCTTGTAGTCGCCATCGATGATGGCCTGGCGAAGGAAATCATAGCCCTGTTCCGGACCGTAGCCGCGGAAGGTTTCAGCTTTGCCCATTTCGTCGACGGCTTTGTGCATGGCGTTGATGATAGCCGGGGCCAGGGGACGGGTGACGTCGCCGATGCCGAGGCGGATGATATTGGCTTCCGGATGTGCTTTGGAATAAGCATCAACTTTTTTTGCAATCGTTGCAAAAAGATAGTTGCCGGGGAGTTTTAAGTAGTTTTCATTTACATGAGCCATAAAGGGACCTCCTTGTATTACTTAGCATAGTAATCTTTTGACAAACTCTATTTTACTACATTATATGGGCCTTGGAAAGATACAGGGCAGCTGGCAGGCATGATAAAATAAAATCGCCGTCATTCATGATAGTGATTGAATGGCGGCGATTTTTGCCGTATAATGAAAACTGTATCGGGACTTTTTAGGTCAAACATATCAGGGAGGTTTGATTGACTTATGGATTATCAAGGTAAGAAATGCCTCATTGCATATTTTTCTCACGCCGGCATGAACTATGTCAGCGGCAAGATCGTCGACCTGCCCGTGGGCAATACGGAACGGGCAGCCCAGATGCTGCGCCTGTTCACGGGCGGCGACCTCTTCCATATCCGCACGGCTTCGGTCTATCCCAATGACTATCAGGAAGTCGTCAAGATCGCCAGGAAAGAAAAGGCCGACAATGCCCGGCCGGCCCTGGAAAAGGATATCCCCAGCATCGACGACTACGACGTCATCTTTTTGGGCTACCCCAACTGGTGCGGCACCATGCCCATGGCCTTGTGGACGTTCCTGGAAAACCATGACTTTTCCGGCAAGACGATTTATCCCTTCTGCACCCACGAAGGCAGCGGCGTCGGCCACAGCCTGGAAGACATCCACGCCCTCTGCCCGGATGCCAAACTCGGCAAGAGCCTGGCCCTCCTGGGTACGACCATCGAAGATGCCGAAGACGACATCCGCCGCTGGCTGAGAGATTAGGGGTTCGTGGTTAGTGGCTAGTGGTTCGTGGCTCGTGGCTAGGGGTTCGTAGGGGCGGCCCGCCGATTGCAGGGCGCCAAGCCTCCCATGATAGGGGAGGTGGCCCAACGGGCCGGAGAGGTTGAATTTCCAGACTCTCCTATAAGAATCCCATGAACCGTACGACGATTCAAAAGCAACCTCTCAGTCAGCTGCGCTGACAGCTCTCCTGGCAGGAGAGCCGGGACGCCCGCTACAGCTGTCCGTTCTGGCAACCGTCCTGTGCCTTCCGAGGGTCGGCACCTGACGGGCCAAAAAAGCTTTGGGCACATCCCCTGCGAACCACGAATCACGAACAACTAAAAAGGGGCTGTCGCACGAAGATTTTTGCCATCGTGCAAGGCACCTTTTACTTTATAGTTTGTAGTACGGAGTTTGTAGAAGTGGGTTTAAATTTTTTACCATTTGCTGCAAACTAAAAACTGCAAACTTAATACTCAAAATGCGCTGTCTTCATGCGACAGCGCATTTTTTTTATTCATACCGCAAGGCTTCGATGGGGTCGAGTTTGGCTGCTTTCCGGGCCGGGTAGATGCCGAAGAAGAGGCCGATGCCGACGGAGAAGCTGAAGGAGATGATGATCGGTGCTGCCGTGATGACTGTCTGGAAGAGGCCCGACTTGGCGATAGCCAGGGCGATGCCGACGCCGCAGGCGATGCCCAGGAGGCCGCCGATGACGCCGATGACGACGGATTCGATGAGGAACTGCATCATGATGTTCTGGAAGGTCGCGCCCAGGGCTTTACGGATGCCGATTTCCCGCGTCCGTTCAGTGACGGAGACCATCATGATGTTCATGATGCCGATGCCGCCGACGATGAGCGAAATGGCGGCGATACTGCCCAGGAAGAGGGTCAGCATGGTCGTCGTGCTGGTCATGGTTTCCATGAGGCTCGTCAGGTTGCGGACGTTGAAGTCGTCTTCCTTGCCGTTCATGATGTGATGGCGCTGGCGCAGCAGCGTTTCGACTTCGGACTGGACCTGTTCGATTTTATCGGCGCTGGAGACCTGGATGTTGATGGAGCGGACGTAGGTAATGCCCATGAGGCGTTCCTGGGCCGTCGTCAAGGGGACGATGACGATATCGTCCTGGTCCTGGCCCATGGAGGACTGGCCCTTGCTTTCCAGGACGCCGATGATCTTGTACGGCTGGTTGTTGATGCGGATGTTCTTGCCGACCGGGTTGGCTTCGTCGAAGAGGTTGGACGCGACCGTCGGTCCGATGACGGCGACGCGGTTGCGCGAGTTGAGGTCGCTCTGTGTGATGAAGGAGCCCGACTGGACGACGAGGGAGCGGATGTGCAGGTATTCCGGCGTGACGCCGTAGACCGATGTATTCCAGTTCTGGTTGCCGTTGACGATCTGATAGGAACTGTTGACTGTCGGCGATACGTAGTCGATGTTCTTTATCTTGTTCTTGATGGCCGTCGCGTCGTCGTATTTTAATTTCTGGTTCGACCCGGCTGCCGAGCGGACACCGCCCTGATTGGTCGAGCCGGGCATGACGATGAGCATGTTGCTGCCCAGGCTGGCGATGGAGTTGGTGACGTTCTGCTTGACGCCCATGCCGATGGAAATCATGGCGATGACGGCACCGACGCCGATGATGATGCCCAGCATGGTCAGGATAGAGCGCAGTTTGTTGGACAACAGGGCCGTGACGGCAATCTGTACGCTTTCACTAAATAACATCCATGACGACCCCCTTTCCGGCGTCTTTGGTAATCCTGCCGTCCGAGAGCAGGAGCTGGCGGTTGGCACAGGCGGCGATTTCCGGTTCGTGCGTGACCAGGATGATCGTCTTGTGCTCTTCGTGGAGTGCCTCGAAGAGGCGCATGATATCTTTCGTCGATTTCGTGTCCAAGTTGCCTGTCGGTTCGTCGGCCATGATGATATGCGGGTTGTTGACCAGAGCCCGGGCGATGGCGACGCGCTGGCGCTGACCGCCGGACAGTTCGTTGGGCTTGTGGTGGGCCCACGTTTCCAGACCGACGGATTTCAGGTTTTCCATGGCCCGTTCTGCCCGTTCCTTGCGGCCGACGCCGGCGTAGACCAAGGGCAGGGCGACGTTGTCCAGGGCGGAAATGCGGGATAAGAGGTTGAAGTTCTGGAAGACGAAGCCGATGTGCTGGTTGCGGACGACGGCCAGTTCATCGTCGCTGAGGTGGGCGACTTCCTTGCCGCCGAGCTTGTACGAGCCCGACGTGGGCCGGTCCAGGCAGCCCAGGATGTTCATGAGCGTCGATTTCCCGGAGCCCGACGGCCCCATGAGGGCGGCGAATTCGCCTTCTTCTATGTTCAAGGTAATGCCGGCCAGGGCGGCGAAATCTTCACCGCCGATGTGGTATATCTTTTTGATATCTTTCAATTCGATGACATGCTTCATGGCGATGCTTCCTTTACATGGGCGGCGGTCCCTGGCGCCGGTTGTTGTTCGATGACGAAGATTTGCTGGAGGCCGTATAGGTGATGGAAACCTTGTCGCCCTGGGTCAGGCCTGAAAGGATTTCCACGTATTCATCGCTGTAGATGCCCGTCGTGACCGGGACCTGTTCGGTCTGGCCGTTGGCATCGACGCGGATGACATAGGAACCGGAATCGTTGGTCTTCAAGGCGGCGATGGGGACGACGAGGGCATCGTCTTTTTGCGATGTCGTAATGTCGACGCGGGCTGTCATGCCTAGTTTCAGGACGTCGTCCGGGTCATCGACGTCGAGGGTGACGTAATAGTAGATGACGCTGGCCGAGGAGCTTGAAGAGGAGCTCGATGTCGAACTCGTGCCATTCGTGTCCCACGTGTTGCTCGTATCGGTCTTGGCGATTTTCGAGACGTGGGCCGTGAAAGTCCGGTCCGTAAAGGCGTCGACCGTGAAGGTAGCATCCTGACCGACTTGAATCTTGCCGATATCCGTTTCATCGACTTTGGCCAGAATCTGCTTGGTCGACGTGTCGGCAATGCGCATGATGACTGTCGGGTTGCTGTTGCCCTGGACGGCCATGGTGCCGACCGTCTTCGGTTCGCCGACGACGACGCCGTCCATAGGTGCTGTGATGACCGTTTCAGCGACATCTGATTCGGCTTCTGTCAAGGTGCTGACGGCCGTATCATAATTGAACTTGGCTGTATCCAAAGCCTGTTTCGTGCCGGCACCGAGATCATAAAGCTGCTGGGCCCGGTCGTATTCGACTTTGGCATTCGTGACTTTATATTGAGCCTGGTCGCGCTTGGCTTCATAGTCCTTGCCGTCGAGGATAGCCACGGTCTGGCCGGCTGTGACCCGGTCATTTTCTTTGACCAGGACCTGGCTGATGCGGGCCGTGATTTTCGGTGAGACTTCTACGGAATCGACAGGGCTGATGGTCCCCGTCGCCGAAACCGTCGAGCGCAGGTCTTTGCGGACGACGTCGGCCGTTTCGATGGCCTTGGCCTGCTTCGCCGTTTGTTGGGACTGGTAATATGTATAGCCGCCAAAGGCACAGGCAGCCAGGATGACAGCGGCAATGACGATTTTCAGGCGCTTGTCAATTTTCATGGTATCACTCCAAACGTATAAATAAAAAAAGATTATAAGATTATTATAGTTATTATTGTTGTTAGCTAAGTATAGCATGAGCCTAAAAAGGAATAAAGCTAAATACCCTTTTTCTTAGTAAAGTGAGTTGAAATTGTGACAAAGTGACTGTCCTGCATAGGGTTTTCCCGGCAGATGTGCTATACTAATAGAGCTAATGATTTATATGCAGAAAGGTTGGTATCATATTGTGAATGAACGTAAGACATCTGTCTTTTCTAACGGCCTGTTATGGTTCGGCGCCGGCATTTCCATCGCTGAAATCCTGACGGGCATGCTTCTGGCACCGCTGGGCTTTGCCAAGGCCTTTGCGGCCATCATCCTGGGCCACCTCATCGGCGGGACAGTCATGTATCTGGCCGGCCTTATCGGCGGGCGGACCGGCGGCAGCGCCATGGAAACGGTGCGCATTTCTTTCGGCACTCAGGGTGCCAAGCTCTTTGCCGGGCTGAATGTCATCCAGCTCGTCGGCTGGACGGCCGTCATGGTCGCCAGTGCCGCCTTGGCAGCCAATACCATCGCCGCCATTGGCGTGTCCTGGTGGAGCCTCATCATCGGCGCCTTCATTGCCTTGTGGATCGTCATGGGCCTGAAGAACCTGAGCAAGGTCAACGTCGTCGTCATGGCGGCGCTGTTCATCTTGACCATCGTCCTCAGCCTGGTCGTCTTCAAAGGCGGTACGCCCCAGGTACCGGCTGGCGACCTGACCTTTGGCGGCGCTGTCGAACTGGCCGTCGCCATGCCGCTGTCGTGGCTGCCGATCATTTCGGACTACACGCGGACGGCTGAAAAGCCGGGCCTGGCTACGGCGGCCAGCTGTAGTGCCTATTTCATCGCCAGCTCGTGGATGTTCCTCATCGGCATGGGCGCCGCCCTGTTCACCGGGCAGGACGATATTGCGGCCATCATGGTCCAGGCCGGCATGGGCGTGGCCGGGATCCTCGTCGTCCTCTTGTCGACAGTGACGACGACCTTCCTCGATGCCTTTTCAGCCGGCGTCAGCTGCCAGAGCCTGGTTCCCAAGGTTTCGGATAAGGTCCTGGCTCTCATCGCCACCGTCCTGGGCGTCATCCTGGCCATCTTCGCCGCGCCGGACCAGTTCCAGGACTTCCTCTACCTCATCGGTTCGGTCTTTGCGCCGATGACGGCCATCCTCTTGTCGGATTTCTTCATCCTCAAGCAGGACCACACGGCAGACAGCGTCAACTGGCTCAACCTGGTCCTCTGGGTCCTGGGCGTCATCTTGTACCGCTTTCTGCTCAACGTCGATACGCCAGTGGGCATTACGGTCCCTGTCGTCGTCATCCTCATGGTCATCAGTGCTTTGGTCCATAAGGTATTGAATAAAGCATAAAGAGATTCTAATATTGAATTGATGAAATGCAAAAATGATTCGTAATTAGCATTGACAAAAAGGCATTGAAAAGCGTAAACTTATGCTCAAGCAAGATAATAATGATTGAAGTCTTAAGAGGAGGCTTTTCAGATGAATAAACACTTTACTTTCGATGATATGATCAATACCATGATGCCCCTGCCCATCAGCGGCAACGCCAACGGCGAAGGCATCTACTGCCGCGGTCAGGAACTCGTCGCTTCCATGGACCAGCCGAAAGAAACGGCCCATCAGGAAAAAGAAAACCGCGGATTCGACCTCCGCGGCATCTTCTGCCAGTATTGCATCGATTAATAAAAAGCTAGTGGTTAGTGGCTAGTGGCTAGTGGCTAGTTGTTAGCGGATGGTTTTAAATTTAAGGGGATTTGCTGCAAACTAAAAACTATAAACTTAAAACTCAAAAAGAGGCTGTCTTCATGCGACAGCCTCTTTTACGTTGTTAGCAGCTAGCGGTTAGGGGCTAGCGGATGGAAAGGATTTAGCCTCTCCTGCTAGGAGAGGTGGCCCGAATGGGCCGGAGAGGTTTAACCTCGTAGGGGCTCGCGCGTGCGGGGATATGCAGGAATCCCGTGACCCATTTATCTGAAGCGGGCGCCCCACGTGGTCGCCCCTACGAGCTACGAACCACGAACCACGAGCCCCACGAGCCACGAGCCACGAGCCACTAAAAAGGCGCTGTCGCGAGACAGCGCCTTTTTCATGCCTTTCAAGTATAGGTTTTTTACTAAAATATATGTTATAATATGAATATAAGGAAAGATTAACTTTCCGTTTTGTTATAGTTGCGAGGAGGAATTCATATGAAGCTCAAAAAATTGCACTATACTGTCGAGGACGGTATTGCTGTCGTTCAGCTCGATTATCCCAAGAATCTCAATGCCATCGATGAAGAAATGGCCGATGAACTGCTCTACGTCGTCCAGGCGGCTGAAGCCGATGAATCGGTGAAAGTCGTCGTCTTCAAAGGTTCTCCCCGTGCTTTTTCGGCTGGTGGCGACATCGGCTACTTCTACCAGCTCATCAAGGCCGGCGGTGACGTCAATATGGACGGCCTCATCGGCAAGGTAGGCAAGGTCACGGACGGCCTGAAGAAGATGAGCAAGATGGTCATCGCCTCGGTCAGCGGTGCCGCAGCCGGTGCCGGTGCCAGCCTGGCACTGACGGCAGATTTTATCATTTGCAGTGAAAACGCCAAGTTCATCATGGCCTTCGTCAACCTGGGCCTGGTCCCCGATACGGGTGGTTCGTATTTGCTGGTCAAACAGCTGGGGCCGAAACGGGCCATGGATATCTGTGCGACCGGCCGGCCGGTGAGCGCTCAGGAAGCCAAGGACCTGGGCATCGTCTACCGCATCGTGCCCAACGAGGACCTCGACGGTGAAACGATGAAGTTTGCCAAGAAATTGGCGTCAGGGCCGATCATTTCCTACAAGAATATCAAGCGCCAGATCTATGCAGCCGCCTTTGCCGAATACCAGCACTACCTGGAAAATATCGAAGTCCCGTGCCAGCGCGAATGTGCCCGGACCAAGGATTTCGCCGAAGGCGTCTGCGCGTTCATGGAAAAACGGCGTCCCTATTTTACCGGCCAGTAAGGCTGCTTTGTGAAGGGAGTGAGTACGGTGTTATCGAAAGTATTTTCTCTCCAAGATATCCTGGAACATATCCACGATGGCCAGACCATCATGTTCGGCGACTGGCACGGCCAGTTTGCAGCCGATGAGATCATCGACGGCATGCTGGAAAAAGGCGTCAAGGATATCAAAGCTATCGCCGTATCGGCGGGCTATCCCGGCCAGGGCGTAGGCAAACTCATCGTGGCCCATCGCGTATCGTCCATCATTACGACCCATATCGGCCTCAACCCGGAAGCACTGAAACAGATGCTGGCAGGTGAACTGGCCGTCGAATTCGTTCCCCAAGGGACCTGGGCCGAACGGGTGCGCTGCGGCGGTGCCGGATTGGGCGGCGTCCTCACGCCGACGGGCGTCGGGACGAGTGTCGAAGAAGGGAAACAGAAGCTGGTCATCGACGGGAAAGAATACCTCCTGGAATTGCCGCTCCATGCCGACGTGGCCCTGGTCAAAGCGACCAAAGCCGATACGGCAGGCAATCTCTATTTCCGCATGAATTCACGGGCGACGAACAGCACCATTGCCTATGCTGCTGATTTCGTCGCTGCCGAAGTCGAAGAAATCGTCCCTGTCGGCCAGCTTTCGCCGGAAGAAATCGCCATTCCGGCGCCCGTCGTCGATATGGTCTATGAACGGCAGGGCGAAAAACGCTATGTCTGCCCGATGTGGAAAAAGGCCAGGGCCCGTGCCGAAGCTAAAGCGCGGGAACGGCAGGAAAGGGGATGAGGTCATGGTCGAACGGAAAGGAAGAGCTTTGATTGCCTGGCGGTGTGCCCAATTCTTCAAAAATGGGGATTTCGTCAATTTAGGAATCGGCCTGCCCCTGATGTGCGTCAACTACCTGCCTGAAGGCGTAGACCTCTGGCTGGAAGCGGAAATAGGCACGGTCGGCAGCGGCCCGTCGCCGGATTGGGACCATGTCGACATCGACGTCATCGACGCCGGCGGCCAGCCGGCCTCAGTCATTACCGGCGGCAGCGTCTATGACCACGAAACGTCCTTTGCCTTCATCCGCGGCGGTCATATCGACGCGACTGTCCTGGGAACGCTGCAAGTCGACCAGGAAGGGAATATCGCCAACTGGACCATTCCTGGGAAATTCGCTCCCGGTATGGGCGGGGCCATGGACCTCTGTGCCGGTGTCAAGAAAATCATCGTCGCCACGGACCATTGCGAAAAGAGCGGCCATTCCAAGATACTGAAGAAATGTACGCTGCCCCTGACGGGAGCCCATTGCGTCACCGATATCGTAACCGAACGCGGCTACTTTGAAGTCACACCGCAGGGCCTGGTCCTGCGGGAACTGGCACCGGGCTATACCGTAGAAGATATCCGGGCCTGCACGGAAGCAGACTTCATCGTCCCCGAAACCATCGCCGTCATGGGCGGATGAGGGGAGGTCGCACGAAGGCTTCGTAAGCCTCTCCTACTAGGAGAGGTGGCCCAAATGGGTCGGAGAGGTTTAACCTTGTAGGGGATGTTTTTATACATCACCCGTCATGTATAATGTGGGCATCATTATTTCAGGCGGGCCGCCCTTTGGGACGGCCCCTACGAATACTGCAAACTCAATACTCAAAAAGGGCCTGTCGCACGTAATCGTGCACAGGCTCTTTTTATGTATGCAAAAAC
>OGZB01000930.1_pt1 | contig 17683 bp, 17 predicted proteins | sample 1576691 | NCBI WGS metagenome assembly OGZB01 (sample SAMEA3541479, study PRJEB24748) | human gut metagenome | biome: human gut; feature: human-associated habitat; material: faeces | place: China | collected 2012
GTCCTTTGGCGAGGAAAAAGCGCAATTTCAGATCTTCATTGACAAAGATCAGTTTGCGGGTATCTTTGTCACGCATTTCTTCGCAGGTGATTCCAATCTGTTCAAACATATCCATTGCTGTTTTTGCCAAACGACCCTTTGCAAGGGCAAAAGTTAAATATCTCATACTGCTCACCTATAATTCTACAGCGCCATCTTTTGAAACATATGTAATCTTAGTAGCACCGTCTTCTTTCTTAAATGTTGTATATTCGTCTAATGATATATTCTCTTTTTTAGAAATTAATTCTGTCTTAACACCCTGATCTCTAAGTGCATTAGTAAGGGATAAAGCAGCTTTTCTAAATTCAGGATCATAAATAATGACTTCATATGAGTAATCATTGTTTTCTTTTAATAGCTGTCCGTTTACAGCTAAAAGAATCTGATCCATATATACAGCAAAACCAACTGCGGCAGCTTCTTTTCCAAACTGACCAAGTAACTTGTCATAACGACCGCCGGCTACAATTTGGTCACCGGAGCCATAAGTATAAGCTTTAAAAATTATTCCGGTATAGTAATTAAAATTACTAATCATTCCAAGGTCAAAACTTATATATTTAGATACGCCATAATCCTCAAGAATTGAATATAATTTTTCAAGACGTTCAATTGATTGTAATGCTTTCTTGTTGTCTGTAAGCTCTTTAGCTGATTTTATAACATCAATGGAACCAAATAATTCCGGCAATTTCAAAAATGCCTCTTTAAGCTGTCCTGTAATATTGTTATTATCAAGAATTTCTTCAACTCCAAAATAGTTTTTATTTTCTATTCTTTTTCGTAATTCCTGTTCATTTTCGGTGTCAAAACCGCATTCTTCCAAAAGTCCCTTGTAGAAATCTGCATGACCGATTTCCACCAAAAATTCTTTAAGTCCTGCTGCTTTTAATGAATCTACAACAAGAGCAAGAATTTCTGCATCAGCTTCAACTGAATCATCATTAATAAGTTCACATCCAAGCTGTGTATTTTCTTTTAATTTTCCCTGTAATTCTGAGTTATTAATATATGTATTGGCATTGTAGCAAAGCTTAACAGGAACTTTAACGTCCATATAATATTTTGCAACAAGTCTTGCAATTGAAGGAGTAACATCAGGTCTTAAAACTAAAGTATTACCTTCCCTGTCAAAGAACTTATATAAATTCTTTGAAGCAACAGAGCCTCGCTCTTTACTGAAAATATCAAAAAACTCAAAAGTTGGTGTTTGAATATTATGATATCCATATATATTAAAAACTTTGTTAATGCTATTCTCTATTGTTAACTTTACGGCACATTCTTTGCCATAAACATCTCTAACTCCCTCAGGAGTATGTAATAATACTTTTTCCATGTTATCCTCCATTTGTCGCTTTGCTTTAATGCTTTAAAGTGGTAACTCACTACCTTAGTAATGAACTAAAAGGTATATTACAATATTTTATAATAAATGTCAACCTTCCCTTGAAGCTAAATCTTTCTGAATTCCTTCCAAATAATGAACAAGGGCGCCAGGTGCTGATTTTATAAGATAATTTTTATCGATTTCCTCATATCTGAAACTTTTTCGGCCACCATTAATACTTCTATCATAAAATCTTTTAATATCCTTAAAAGGTATATAGTAAGTTTCGTTTAAAGATGTATAAAATAATAATATAAATGAAATACCTCCCTGGGATTCAAAGTCTTCCATAAACTTAACCTGATGCTCGTGAATATTCATCATAGGAAATGTTGTAACTGCACATTCCTTGGCATCAAAGCATACAGGAATCCCCTGTACCGTTCCAATGTAGTCTACCGTACTTTGTTTGTCAAAATAAGCAAGGGTAATATGCCTTGTACTTTGATCAATGTTAATGGGCGTTATTGGAGTAGGTATTTTTTGAATTAATGCAAGTCCCTTTTCACGATAACTTTCATTAGTCATATTAATCATATCTTCTAATGTAGAACCTCTAAGTCCTCTTGTCTTCCATGTTCCCATAATTGCTCTAAATCTTCTTTCCTGTAATCAAAAACCAACCTTAATGTATAGTTATTTTTTAATCTGTTTTTCTTTAATAAAGTCATTAACAACATTACTATTCTTAAATTCATTGCTTAAAACTTTTATAAAATCATCAGGCAGTGTTGCTGTAAATTCTTTACCGGACAGATTATCACAGTCTCCCGTAAACTTTGAAAAAACAGTCAATCTTGAATGTAACATCTGGTCTTTAATACCATATTGTCTCTTATATATATCATTAATCTTCTTATTTCCATACTTGTAATCACCAATTAATGGGTGACCTACAGATGAAAGATGTGCTCTAATCTGATGAGTTCGACCTGTGATTAGCTTAACTTTTAATAAAGTAATTCTATCATTTGCTAAAACAGGCTCATACTCTGTCTCAATTGGCTGACTGTCTTTTTGTTCTTTTTTATATATTGTTACTTTGTTTGTTTTTTCATCTTTCTTTAAGTAACCTTTTATGTTTATTTTATTTTCTATTTTGCCGTTAACTAATGCAAAATAGTATTTATCCATTGTTCTTTCCTTAAACATTTTAGACATTGTCTGCAAACCTTTTAAGGATTTACCGGCAATAATTAAGCCACTGGTATTTCTGTCAAGTCGATTGCAGACACCGGGCTTAAATGTTTTAAGTTGTTCTTCACTTAGTTTGTTAGTGGATACTAAATAAGAAATAATATATTCATTAACTGATACATCACTTGCTTCAGCCTTTTGACTAAGCATTCCTGACGGTTTATTTATAATTAGAATATTATCATCTTCATAAACAATATCTAAATCAATAGGTTTAACAATGTCTAACTTTATCTCGCCTCTAAATTTAAGTATGGTATCATCAGCCATAAAAATCTTAATTGAATCGCCTACATTAAGTTTTTCTTTTCCGTCAGATTTCTTGCCATTTAATACAATGTTCTTTTTTCTAAGCATTTTATATATAAAGCCGGATGTAGCTTCCTTAAAGTATTTAAATAAAAACTTGTCAAAGCGCTGTCCTGCCTGATTTTCCGTAATTTTAATTTCCTGCATGTTAATATCTTTCTAATTTTTATACTTTCTAAATATTATTCTAATAATTTTACTTTTTAAATTTTCAAAATATTTTATTAAAATATGTTTTAATTATTTTAGTTATTTCTAGGTTTATTATTAAGCAAGGCTTCTACTTCACTGACTGTAAGCTTTCTATATTCTCCGGGTTTCAGATTTTCATCTAATTTAAGAGGTCCCATTGTAAGTCTTTTAAGAAAAGTTACCGTTAGTCCTATTGCCTGAAACATCCTTTTAACCTGATGGTATTTTCCTTCTGTTATTGTAATTAAAGCTGTACTTCTTTTTTCAAGTATTTTAAGGATGGCAGGCTTAGTAAGATTTTTCTCACCTATATCCAAACCTTTTTCAAATAGTTCAATATCGCTGTCTATTAAATCCCCATTAAGTTCCACATAATATGTTTTATCAACGTGCTTAGTTGGAGACAGAAGATTGTGTGAAAGTTCACCGTCATTAGTTATAAGAAGTAAGCCTTCTGTGTCCTTATCAAGTCTTCCAACAGGAAAAAGTCCCTTTTTAGGCGTAACATTAAGCAAATCAATTACTGTTTTGCAATTATTGTCTGATACTGCAGATAATACTCCTGCAGGTTTGTTTAGCATATAATAATAGAATTTGTTATATTTTAAATTAACACCGTTTAAATCTACTTCATCATTATTTTCATCAATATGAATGTCAGGCTTTAAAATCTTTTCGCCGTTAACAGTGATTTTTCCTTTTTTTATTAATTCCTTAACCTGTGTTCGTGAACCAATTCCTAATGTGGTTAAATATTTATCCAGTCGCACTAAAAATACCTCTCTTGTTTTCGGTTGTCTGCTTTATATATTAAAGGTCCCAGATTTAAAAGTCGATTTTCTTTTAAAAGTGAGACCTTAGTTATATAAATCTATGAATTTACTTCCTTATACAACTTTTCAATAATTTTTTTCTGCTCTAAAGTTAATTTTTCTTTAGGTGAATTGTCGTCAGTTGTGTCAACATTTTCAACAATAAGCACTGTTGAATTTTTTTCAGGAGTATGGGTATGATATGTACCTCTTTTAACATTATATAGTTTAAGAGGTTCAAGTTTAATAGCCTCAATCTCTCCTATGTGTTCCCCATTGCCACCTAAGAATAATGTGAAATCGCCTTCCAATAATACAAAAACTTCATCCGTTTCATCATGCTTCTGCATATCTTTAAGCTTGTCCACTTCTAATTCTTCACAGTATCTAAGTTCGGCAACACGCCAATGGGAATAATCAATTAAAGGAACATAACCTTCACCATCATAACCTGTAATTTCCAATAAGTTTTTATCCATATAAAAGTCCTCCATTATAGACATATAATGATTAGATTTCAGCTATAACTTCAACTTCGCATAAAACATTCTTTGGAAGTTCTTTAACAGCTACGCAGCTTCTTGCCGGTTTTTCTGTGAAATATTTTCCATATACTTCATTAAATGCTCCAAAGTCTCCCATGTCAGCAAGGAAGCATACTGTCTTAATTGTTTTTTCATAACTTGAACCTGCTTCTTCAAGGATTGCTCCCAAATTTTTCATAACCTGTTCAGCCTGTTCTTCAATAGTTGAGCCAACAATTTCTCCTGTTGCAGGATCTAATGCAATCTGTCCGGATGAGAATAATGTATTGTTTACAACAACTCCCTGTGAATATGGTCCGATTGCTGCAGGTGCTTTTTCTGTACTAATCTTTTTCATGTCAAATACCTCACTTGTTTCTAAATTTATTTTCTCCGTTTTATTTTACTCCTTTGCCTAAGTTATGGCAAGTTTCTATTTTATTAATTGCTAATTAATTATTGATTTATAGCCCACTAATTACTGCTTTTATTTTTAATAACTTGCAAGTATTACATTGTTTTCCAAATATTTTAAAATACAATATGGGTTATAACTTAGCTCATAATAATTTTTAGTCTTAGCATATATTCCAAAATGAAGATGAACGTCAAAGCAACCGGTTGTACCTTCAGTTCCATATCCTGTGTTACCCATGTAACCTAAAAGAGTTCCGGCTTTAATTTTGTCACCTTTTTTTATGTCCAAATAACTGCTTAAATGAGCATAATAAAAATAGCCCCCTTGACTACTTCTTATGCCAACACGATAACCACCTTTTTCAAGCCAGCCTATATTTTCAACTGTTCCGTCAGACACACTTACAATGGGATAATAACCACTTACATTATTTTCAGCCATAATATCACAACCTTCGTGAGGATAACTTCCATTGTAATTTCTCTCAGCTCCAAAAGAATCTTCATAAGAAACCCACTTGTCGCTGGTTGTGCTTTTTGCAACGGGGAAATAAACAATGTCGTCAAAAATGGCAGCAATGTTTTTTGACACATTATTATATTCATTGGCACTTTTCTTTTTGTAACAACCTTTTAAATCAGAATAGCGCTCCCTTGTATAATTTACTTTAGTTAAGTTTAAATTACTGTTCAAAAACATTACCGATAATAAATCTGAAAAGTCACACTTATCTTTTGAGCATATTTTATTTATAGTCTGCAAACATTCAGGCTCGATATTTAAGGTGCGGTAATTATAGCTTTCCACAATGTTTTTTTTGATTTTATATTTGTGATAATCGATTTCTTCGGTAATTTTTATTGTAACTGTTGAAAAGAACATTAAAGCCAGGATATAAATAAATTTTTTAATAAAAAACACCTCTTTAGATGAATATAGTTAAGTATATTCTTCCGAAGAGATGTTTATAATAAAGAGATTTAATATTTAAATTCTTAGTTAGGTGAACTTCCTGTTTGAAGACGATAGTAAGTTCCCTTCTGTTTCATCAAGTCATCGTGATTTCCACGTTCAATAATTCGTCCCTGCTCAAGAACCATAATACAGTCACTATTTCTGATAGTTGACAATCTATGAGCAATTACAAAAGTTGTTCTGCCCTTCATTAAAGCATCCATACCTTCCTGAACAAGTCTTTCAGTTCTTGTATCAATTGAAGATGTTGCTTCATCCAAAATAAGTGCCGGTGGATTTGCAACTGCTGCTCTGGCAATTGAAAGCAACTGTCTCTGTCCCTGACTTAAGTTACCGCCGTTTCCTGTTAACATAGTGTTATAACCGTCAGGAAGTCTTCTAATAAAACTGTCAGCATTGGCAAGCTTAGCTGCTGCAATAACTTCTTCATCTGTAGCATCCAATTTACCATATCTGATATTTTCCATTACTGTAGCTGAGAAAAGATTTGTTTCCTGTAAAACTATACCAAGAGAACGTCTAAGGTCAGCTTTTTTAATCTTATTAATATTAATACCATCATATCGGATTTTTCCATCCTGAATGTCATAGAAACGGTTAATAAGGTTTGTAATAGTAGTTTTTCCTGCACCTGTTGAGCCAACGAAAGCAAGCTTTTCGCCCGGATTAGCGTAAAGTTTTACATCATGTAAAACAATCTTGTCATCAGTATATCCGAAGTCAACACCGTTAAATACGATTTCGCCCTTCATTTCAACATAAGTAGTTGTATCTGTGTCCTTGTGGTAATGTTTCCAAGCCCACATTCCTGTTCTGTTTTCACATTCAACAATATTACCGTCAACCTTTTTAGCTCTTACAAGTGTAACATATCCGTCGTCAACTTCAGGTTTCTCATCTAATAATTTGAAGATTCGCTCGCCACCTGCAATAGCCATAACAATACTGTTCATCTGCATTGTAATCTGGTTAATTGGCTGTGCAAACTGTTTATTATAAGTTAAGAAACTAATTAAACTTCCCGGTGTCATTGTAAAACCGGCAATACCTTTAATGGCAATAATGGCACCAATGCAGGCACAAAGAACATAACTTACATTACCAACCTGTGCATTAAAAGGTCCCATAACATTGGCAAATTTGTTAGCATTATTAGCTGATTCAAAAAGGTGGTCGTTTAACTTGTTAAATTCTTCCATTGATTTTTCTTCGTGACAGAATACTTTAACAACTTTCTGACCTTCCATCATTTCTTCAATGTAACCGTTAACAGCACCAATATCTTTCTGCTGAGCAATAAAGTACTTACCTGATAAAGATGTAAGTTTCTTTGAACCTAGTGTAATTACACCAATCATAATTAAAGTTAAAAGTGTAAGGGGTATGCTTAAAGCAACCATACATGCAAATACACTGACAATAGTCATTGCACTATTAAACATCTGAGGCATTGACTGGCTTATCATCTGTCTTAATGTATCAATATCATTAGTGTACATAGACATAATATCGCCATGAGAATGTGTGTCAAAATACTTAATTGGAAGGCCCTGCATATGATTAAACATATCATCTCTTAAATGCTTTAAAGTTCCCTGAGTAACAAAAACCATGATTTCAGCCTGAATCAATGAAGCAATAACACCTACTCCATAGAAACCGCCTACTCGAATCATTGCTTTAAGAAGTGGTCCGAAATCATTACTGCCTTCTTTAATCATAGGTAAAATATATTCGTCAACTAATGCCTTCATGAACCATGTTCCGTTAACATTGGCAAATACATTGGCAATAATACATAAAACTACAATAACCATATGTATGCCATAATATTTTCCCATATACTTAATAAGACGTGAAAGAGTTTTTAATGGATTATTAAGTCTTGGTCTTGGTCCCATATTACGTCTGTTTCCCGGACCTTTTACTGTTTTAGCTTTTTCCATTACTGTTCTCCTCCTTTCTTATCAAAGTCAGCATTATCATTCATCTGCTGATTATATACTTCTCTATAAATGCTATTGTTTTCAAGTAATTCTTCATGTGTTCCAACGCCATCTATCTTACCGTCATCAAATACAATAATTCTGTCAGCGTCCTTAACACTGGAAATTCTCTGTGCAATAATAATTTTTGTAGTATCAGGAATTTCTTCTCTGAAAGCTTTCCTAATTTTTGCATCAGTTACTGTATCTACGGCACTTGTACTATCATCAAGAATAAGAATCTTAGGTTTTTTAAGTAATGCTCTTGCAATACATAATCGCTGTTTCTGTCCACCTGATACGTTAGAACCACCCTGCTCAATATATGTATTATATTTGTCAGGCATTCTTTCAATAAATTCATCAGCACAGGCAAGCTTACATGCTCTAATACATTCTTCATCAGTTGCGTTTTCATCTCCCCAACGAAGGTTTTCAAGAATTGTTCCTGAGAACAATACGTTCTTCTGAAGAACAACGCTAACTTCTTTTCTTAATACATCAAGGTCGTATTCTCTAACATCCTTTCCACCAACAATTACGCTGCCCTTTTCTACATCATAAAGTCGACTTAAAAGATTAACAAAACTTGATTTTGCACTACCGGTACCACCTATAATACCGATTGTTTCACCTGATTTAATTGAAATATTAATATTTTCGAGAACAGGTTTTTCGCTTGTCTTATTATACCTGAAATCAACATTTTCAAAACGAATGCTTCCGTTGGCAACTTCATATTCAGGATTTTCAGGATTAGTAATATCAGCTTTTTCATTTATAACTTCAGCAATTCTCTCAGCACTTGCCATACTCATTGTAACCATAACGAATACCATTGAAAGCATCATGAGGCTCATAAGAATATTCATACAATATGCAAGAAGTGAAGTTAAGTTACCTGTTGTAAGACCTACGGCAGGATTGTTTCCACTGGCAATAATCATATGTGCACTAAGCCAGCTTATAAATAAAATACAACTGTACATGGCAAGCATCATTGAAGGTGCATTTAATGAAACAATACCTTCTGCCTTAATAAACATCTTGTAAATATTGTAACTTGCTTTTCCAAATTTACCACGTTCGTAATCTTCACGAACATAAGCCTTAACTACTCGCATTGCACTTACATTTTCCTGTACGCTTTCATTAAGTTTATCGTATTTCTTAAATACCTGTGTAAAATACTTATGGGCATTAAGTGTAATAATTGCAAGTACAATTCCAAGAATAATAACAGCTATTAAATATACACTTGCAACTCTTGGTGAAACTGAAAATGCCATAATCATTGCAACAAGTAAACTGAAAGGTGCTCTTACGCACATTCTAAGAATCATCTGATATGCGTTTTGAATATTAGTAACGTCTGTTGTTAAACGTGTAACAAGTCCTGCTGTGCTAAATTTGTCAATGTTTGAAAATGAAAATGTCTGAATATTTTCATACATTGCCTTTCTTAAGTTTCTTGCAAAACCTGTAGAAGCCTTAGCTCCCCATACACCGCCCATATATCCGACAATTAAACCTGACAATGCAAGTAAAAGCATTATAAAGGATGTTTTGTAAATTGTACTTAAGTCATTTTTTCCAATTGAATCAATTATAACGGCCATTTGAAGTGGAATAAAGTTTTCAACAATTACTTCCGCCAACATACCTAAAGGTGTAAGCAAAGAAACAAGTTTAAATTCTTTAAGCTGACCTAATAATGTTTTAATCATTTTCCATAAATCTCCTCTCTATTAAGTCTTTCTCTTCCTGTGATAATGAAGAATCGTTTAATAAGTTATGAAAAACCTTAAATAATGTTTTTTCAAAGTATTCTTTTTCATCAGGTGTAAAGTCCTTTATTACAACAGATTCCGTATACTCACGATATGCTGAGGCTTTATCCTGAATACTTTTAGCTTTTTCCGTAAGGAATATATTTTTAAATTTCTTATTGTCAGGATTTGGTCTTATTTCAAGAAGATCTTTTTCAACCATTCTTTGAAGTATGCCTGCCATTGTAGAATGCTTCACATTAAAAGCTTCAGATAATTGTTTCTGGGTTACATTTCTTTCAGTGTGATGTTCCATATAACATAATACATTCATCTGTGCCGTTGTAATGCCAAGATTCTCAAGATTCTTATCCATACGGCTTCTAAACTGTCTGTCAATAAGCTTGATTTTGTGACCTAAATGTCCCATAATTCCTCCTTTCAAAAAAAATCTAAACACAAAAAGAACCACAATATGTAGCGTGCTACCTATTGTAGTTCTTTTTAAAAATATTGTCAATACGATTTTTAGTAAAAAATCATTTTAATTTTTAGCATTCTTTATTGCTTAAAATCATATCTATTTGTTCTCTTGTTTTTTCCACACTAAAAGTATTGTCAATAAACTCATCAGCGAAGTGGTTATATTCTTCATCACTTGGTTGATTAGAAATAATCTCCTCAGACTTTTCTACTGAATAGCCTCTGTTTTCAACAAGACGGTTTACTCTCTCATTATGTTCACAGTATACATACCATAATTCATCACAATGGTATTCAAGGCCTGAACCTAAAAGTAAGGCTGATTCCACAACAATAATTGAATTATTACTTTGCTCTATTCTATTAAGAATTTCTTCTATTGTTCCCGGATGAGTAATGGAATTATACCGATGGTTGAACATATCGAACGCCAGACCAAGCAGAAGGACGCGATTCGCGCCGCCTTGGCCGACTGCGAGGAGTTCATCTCCGCTCAGGACCTGCACCGCAGGCTGGAGGACGAAGGCTCGAAAATCGGCTTGGCCACCGTATACCGCCAGCTCAACGCCTTGGCCGATGCCGGTGCCGCCGACACGATCCGCCTGGACGGCCAGCAGCTGTTCCGCCTATGCGGCGACGACGGACATCACCACCACTTGGTGTGCAGGCGGTGCGGCAAAACCGTGGAAATCGACCCGCCCAGCGAGGCTTGGCTGCGCAAAGTGGCCGACGGCCACGGCTTCACCGTTGAATCCCACACCTTGGAGGTCTTCGGACTGTGCTCTGATTGCCAAAAGGAGCAGAAAGCGCAGAAGGCTCAGAAAGCAGTGAGCGAATAACAAATGGGATCGGCTTCAAAGCCGATCCCATTTGTTATTCCGCTGCTATTCCACTGACTTCAGCGCGCCGAGCATGCTGTTTCTTTGAGGTCGTGTTCTGCACGATGCCTTTCACGCCGTCCAGCTTCATGAGCTTGGCGCTGCGCGACTCCACATTGGAGGTCTCGTGGTTCTTGAGCCGCACCATATAGGCGTTCGACTGGTGCTGCTCGCCGAACACGTGCTTATAGCCACCCGAAGTCATGAACATGAAATGCCCGAAGTAGGGAAGCCGGCTTGTCACGCAGCTTGCGTTTGGCCGCTACCCAGGCCGGTACCACGGTGCTCGCCCAGGCCAGCAGGAACGCCGCCAGGGTGATGGCAGGGTGGAACGCCAGCATGACACGCCGATGTAAATGCAAATGATAATAATTCTCAATACATGTTATTCTGTCGTGTTGGTGGCTGGGCGATGATGCAGCAACAGCAGCATCGCCCAGCCGTTCGGCTAATTAGAGAGGAAAACCCAATCATGTCCATCATGTCCAACGCCAAGCGCGCGCTCGCCATCGCGGCCGCCGCGGCGACCCTGCTCTCGATGGCCGCCTGCGGTTCCAGCAACGCCGCCAGCGGCAAGTCCGATTCCAGCGGCGCCGCGTCTTCCGGCAAGATCGAGGTCGTCGCCTCCATCAACCAGTGGGGTTCCGTGGCCGAAGACCTCGGCGGCAGCAACGTCGAAGTCACCAACATCATGACCAAGACCAACGTCGAGGCGCACGATTACGAGCCCACCAGCCAGGATGTCGCCAAGTTCGGCACCGCCAAGGTAGCCGTAGTCAACGGCGCCGATTACGACCCGTGGGCCACCAAGGCCGCCCAGCCGACCAAGGCCACGCTGGTCACCGCCGCCGAAACCGCCGGCATCAAGGAAGGCGACAACCCGCACGTCTGGTTCTCCGCCAAGGTGCGTTCCAACACCGCCGACGCCATCACCGCCGCCTACCAGAAGGCCGACCCGAGCCACAAGGACGACTACGCCAAGCTCAACAAAGAATGGCACGCCAAGGAAGACCAGCTTGAGTCCAAGATCAAGGAGACTTCCGCCAAGACCGAGGGCCTGCCGTACGCCGCCACCGAATCCGTGGCCTGGTACCTGGCCGACGATCTCAAGATGACCGACGCCACTCCGAAGGGCTACGCCCAGGCCTCCGCCAACGAGAGCGAGCCGACCCCGGCCGACATCAAGGACTTCCAGGACACCCTGAAGGCCGGCTTCATCAAGATGTTCGTCTTCAACAGCCAGGAAGCAAACTCCACTACTGACCAGATCACCGGTGCCGCCAAGGACGCCAACGTGCCGATCGTGGAGCTCGCCGAGCAGATGCCGAAGCAGTACACCAACCTGCTCGACTGGATGAGCGCACTGGTCGACCAGTTCGCCGCCGCCGTGAAGTAATGCGGCAGTAGCCGTCAATCCGCAACAGCGATAAGGGGAATAATCAAGTCAGATAGCGAGGCGTTGTCTAGGGGAGAACAGAACACTTCGCTATCAGGGATAGGCTCCTTATATATCAGGGTGCTTCGGGGATGTCCCGAGGCACCCTTTGCGTTAGGGTGAATAGTTAGGAAACGGTAAGAAAAATAGTGGAACTATGGTTTTTCCAAGGTTCAGCGGCAACAATATGCCCTTGAAAAGTCACATACGGAAACAGGCGAATGAGCGAGAACACTAGTAATACCACCACAGTGAAACCCCATTTCAAGCTTTGGGCCAAAAAGGTCGAAGCCAATGAAGTCACGCCCCAACACCCCCACAAGCCCTTCCCCGGCTGGGTGTACGGCGTGCTCTTCGTTATCTTCGACATCATTGTCGTGACGGCGCTCGAAGTGGGCGTTTCGTCCAGCTCCACCCGTGTGCAGCTGTCCAGTCCGACCGTCGGATTCGGCTTCGTGAGCAAGATGTGGACCGACGGCAATTTCGTATTCGTGCTCAACGTGATACTTGTCGCGTTGCTGTACCTCATGTTGCTGATGCTGTTCAACCGGTTCTGGACGGCAAGCATCGTGATTCTCGCGGTCGGAATCATCGTGGCCGCCATCGAACATTTCAAGGTCGAGATCCGTTACGAGGCCATTCTGCCCGCCGATCTAGGCTTCCTTGGCTCGAACACCGGCAACATGCTCACCTTCATTCCGGCCGGTGCGCATGTGACCATCCTCGTGGCACTCGGCGCGTTCGCCGTACTGCTCGCGCTGATTCTGGTGCTGCGTCATTTCGATGGGCGCAAAGGTCGCATGATTCGTACGGATAACCTGAGCCTGAACCTCACCTCCCGTCTGATTCTTCTGCTGCTGCCGATTCTGGTGTTCGCGTTGTACTGCATTCATGTGAGCACCACCGATTCGCTGGCCAACAAGTTCTCCCGCGCCTTGGGAGACACGCCATCCATGTGGGATTCCGTGTATGACGCGCAGCGCAATGGTCCGCTCGTGGCCTTCACCCGCCAGCTCAACCCGAAGATCATGGACAAGCCGAGCAACTACTCCGAGGAGACCATGAAGAAGGTCGCCGCTCGCTATCAGAAGGAAGCGGAGACAATCAACGCCTCCCGCACCAACAACCTCACTGATTCGACAGTGGTGTACGTGTTGTCCGAATCCTTCTCTGACCCGAGCCGCGTGCCGGGACTGAAGACCAATAAGGATTCGATGCCCAACATCCGCAAGATCAAGGCGGGCACCACCTCCGGCCTGATGCTCTCCTCCGGCTACGGCGGAGGTACGGCCAATCTCGAATACATGGGACTTTCCGGCCTGAGCATGGCCAATTTCGAGTCCTCCCTGTCCAGCCCGTACCAGCAGCTGGTCCCGAGCCAGCATTGGACTCCCACCATCAACCAGCTGTGGGGCGCGCCCGTCAACTCGCTCGGCTACCACCCGTACGAATCCAGCATGTACTCGCGTGCCACGAACTACAAGAAGTTCGGCTTCTCGCACTTCTACACGTTGACCGGTCCGGACGTGATCAAGTATCAGGACAAGATCGACGAGTCGCCGTACGTCTCTGATAAGTCTTCCTATGATTCTGCGTTGGAAGGCATCAAGTCCGGCAAGACGAACAAGTTCATTCAGATCATTACCATGCAGAATCACATGCCCTACCACGAGTGGTATGAGAATAACGACTACACCGCCGAATCCACCACGGGTACGCCGCTGGGTGATGATGAACAGCAGTCGATTGAGACCTATCAAAAGGGTGTGGAGATTACCGATCAGGCCACTCAGGAGTTCCTGAACGAACTGGATGCGCTGGATAAGCCCGTCACCGTAGTGTTCTACGGCGATCACTTGCCGGGCATCTACTCGTCCGCCAGCGAGGATGGCAACAACTCCTTGGCCCTGCACCTGACCGATTACTTCATCTGGTCGAATAAGGCTTCCAGCTCCCAAGGCAATAAGGCAAGCGATGCAGCCTACTCTTCGCCGAACTTCTTCGTGGCACAGGCCGCCGATCACATGAACGCCAAGGTCAGCCCGTATCTGGCGTTCCTGACCGAAATGCATTCCAAGATTGCCGCTATGGAACCGCCTGTGGTCAACAAGGTCCAAGGCTGGGATCGTATTCCCGAAGGCCAGAACATCTATCTTGATCAGAACGGCAACCCGATGTCCACCGATGACTTCGACAAGGAAACCAAGCAGTTGCTTGCCGACTACAAGCTCATCCAATACGACATCACCGCCGGCAAAAACTACCTCAAAGACACGGACTTTATGACGCTGCCGTAAAGCAGACAGCCTAGTAGGCTGTCTGTAGGCAGCGTGCGAGCCGACAGACGAGCCAGCAAGGCGCGGGGCGTAGCCCGTCCAAAATTGCAGTAGCGCTGCCGTAAAGCAGGGGGTGCTTTCATGACGAACCAGACTTTCGAACAACTGAAGAAGACTTACGAATCCGGTCGTACCCGGCCGCTGGCATGGCGCCGCGCGCAGCTGAACGCACTACGCCGTCTGGTTACGGAGAACCGTGATGCCTTTGTCTCCTCGGCTATGGCTGACTTGGGCAAGCCCGCGGCTGAAACCGTGCTCATGGAACTGAACCTGGTGGCTGGCGAAGCACAGTTCGTGCGCAATCGTCTGAGCCTTTGGACCGCCCGGCATCCCAAAGCGATGCATTGGATGTTGCAGCCGGCTGCCGGATGGACAATTGCCGAGCCCAAAGGCGTGGTGCTCATCATTTCACCGTGGAATTATCCGGTGCTGCTGGCCTTGGAACCAATGGCTGATGCGCTCGCTGCCGGTAACGCCGTCTGCTTGAAACCGTCCGAGCTTTCACCGAATACGTCCAAGCTCCTTGCTGAGTTGGTGCCGCAATACCTTGACTCCGAGGCCGTGCGCGTGGTCGAAGGCGGGCCCAAGGAAACCGGCGAACTGCTGAAATGCCCGTTCAACCACATCTTCTATACCGGTGGCGGCCACGTCGGCAAAATCGTCATGCGCGCGGCGGCCGAGCATCTGACGCCGGTCACGCTGGAACTCGGCGGCAAGTCGCCATGCTTTGTGGATCGCACTGCGGACATCAATGTGGCTGCACGCCGCATTGCGTGGGGCAAATTCACCAATGCCGGGCAGACTTGCGTGGCACCCGACTATGTGCTCGCCACGCCGGATGTGGCCGAGGCTCTGGCCGAGCGCATCGCCGTAGCCATCACCGAATTCTATGGCGAAGATCCGAAGGCCTCGCCTGATTTTGGTCGTATTATCAACGATCGTCATTTTGAACGACTGTGCAAGCTATTGCCGGTCGGCACCGTGCCGCCTGAGGAGCCGAGCTCGCCGCTGGTGCAGGTGGCATCGGCGGTAGGCGCGGCCATGGATATGGTTGGGCGGCGCTTCAATGCCGTGACTACTGGGCGCGGTGGCGCGGGGGAGATGGCCGGCAGCGCGAACAATGCGGCGAAGCCGACGGCCGGTTCGAATATGGCAGCCGCTGATGATGGTGCGACTGCCTCGGCCGCTGTTGAGCCGAGCGAGATTCACAAGGTGCCCGGCGTGTTCGACCTGGCCGGTCGAATCGTTTGCGGCGGCAAGGTCGATCGTGCCGCCCGGTATATCGCGCCTACCGTGCTGTACGGTACGTCGCCAGATGCGCCAGTAATGAAGGAGGAGATTTTCGGGCCGATTCTGCCGATTCTGGTGGTCGAGGATGCCGAGTCCGCAATCCGATTCATCAACAAGCGGTCCCGGCCGTTGGCTGCATATGTGTTCTCGCGCGATCACGAGGTTCGGCTGACTTTCGAACGTCAGACCAGCTCCGGAGCCTTGGGATATTCGCTGCCGTTGGGCCATCTGCTGTCCAGCCGGTTGCCGTTCGGTGGCGTGGGCGCGTCCGGCATCGGCACCTACCACGGCAAAGCAGGCTTCCTCACCTTCAGCCACGTCAAAACCGTGGTTACCAAGCCGCAGTTCCCCGACACTCTGCGCCTCGTGTACCCGCCCTTCAATGAAGCCAAGGCCAAACTGTTCGACATCATCGCCAAATTCAGCTAGCGTGATATCGCTCGCTGATATTGGGTGATGGCGTTGTCATAGTGACGTTCGCTGTCCCGGTAATTACGTCAATCGATTGATTCGTGTACCGGGCCAGATTTTTCTGTCCTAGTATTTGATTTCGGGTCATTTTTGCTTACCGGGACAAAACTGACGCCGGAAGTATCGTCCGCGTATTACGAAAATGGCGGAATAGTGCGGTTTCGTATGGAAGGGAATTTCAAATATTCCTATATTCGAGGGGTTCAGCTGTCCTGGTTTGCGAAAAAGAGCCGAAATCGGCTACCGGGACAGAAAAATCTGGCCCGGTAGCCACGTCAATCGATTGACATGTCTGCCAGGCCAAAAATATGCAGCAGATGCGCCGCTTCTGTTACTTCAGGGCTTTGAAGCCGATGTCGTGGCGGTAAAACAGTCCGCGCAGCTCGAGCTTGTCGATGATTGCGTAGACCTTGTCCTGGGCGGACTTGATGTCCGGAGCGGAGGTTTCGACGAGCAGCACGCGGCCAGAGTTGGCCACAAGGTTACCGTGCTCGTCAGAGGCGACGCCGGCGTAGTAGACGTGCGAATCCTCGTCGACTTCGATTTCGGGCACACGGGCACCCTTGATGACGTTCTCCGGGTAGCCGTTGGAGGCGATGACCACGCCGAGGGTGGCGTTGGACTCATCCCAGGTGAATTCGGGGGTTTCGCCGTCGAGAATGGCGGAGATGCCGGCACCGAGGTCGGAGGTGAGCTTCGGGAGCACGACTTCGGTTTCCGGGTCGCCGAAGCGGGCGTTGAATTCGATGACCTTCGGGCCGTCGGCGGTGGCGATGAGGCCGGCGTAGAGGATGCCGGTGAAGGGGGTGCCTTCGGCGGCCATGGCTTCGACGGTGGGGCGCACGATGGTGTCGATAGCGGTGTCGATGACGTCCTGGCCGATCTGGGGAACGGGGCTGTAGGCGCCCATGCCGCCGGTGTTGGGTCCTTCGTCGTTGTCGTAGGCGCGCTTGTGGTCCTGGGAGATGGGCATGGGCCAGAATTCGGTGCCGCGGACGAAGCTCATGAGGGAGAATTCCTGGCCTTCGAGGAAGTCTTCGATGACGACCTTGGCGCCGGCCTTGCCGAAGCGGTGGTCGATGAAGATGTCGTCGAGAGCGGTGATGGCGGTGTCGACGTCCATGGCGACGGTGACACCCTTGCCGGCGGCGAGTCCGTCGGCCTTGACGACGATGGG
>OGZB01000933.1_pt1 | contig 17657 bp, 15 predicted proteins | sample 1576691 | NCBI WGS metagenome assembly OGZB01 (sample SAMEA3541479, study PRJEB24748) | human gut metagenome | biome: human gut; feature: human-associated habitat; material: faeces | place: China | collected 2012
GGATAGGGATCGCTCAGGAAGATATTCCTAAGATCTGGGATCGTTTTTACCGGGTAGATAAAAGCCGTTCCAGAGAGAATGGAGGAACTGGACTTGGTCTTTCGATGGTTCACTTTATCGTGGCAGTTCATGGTGGGCAAATACATGTGGAAAGCAAAAATGGAGAAGGAACAAGTTTTATATTTCAGTTTCCAAAAATATTAGAAAGTAGAAAAGGATAGATACCAAAGTTAATAAGGCATCTATCCTTTTTACAATCACAATAAATTACTGAATATGTTTCAACCCTTCACAAATGCTATCAAGTACAAAATCATCTCCAAGTGAAGTGTCCAGTGTCAGATGGTAGTTTCTGGATAATCCCCATGGTTGATGCGTATAATAATGATAGTTATCAGAACGCTTGCGGTTCATCTGGATTGCTTTCGTCAGTGCCGCATCATGAGATAAGTTTTCCGTTCTCATAATTCGTTTCACACGATACTCGGCAGGTGCATGTAAGAAGATTCGCATGCAATGAGGGCGGTTTCTTAAGATATAATCCGCACAACGACCGATCACAACACAATTTCCTTTTGAAGCAAGCTCATTGATTACTTTAGATTCTGCCGCAAAGATATTATCTTTTGGAGCTGGGTTCTGTGGTGCGTGAGAATATACCTGATTCACAAGGTCATAAAGCAGGGAACTACGCATCTGTTCATCATTATTCTTGATGAATTCAGGATCATAACCAGTAGAACCTGCAGCCATCTGAATGATCTCATTGTCATAGAAATCAAATCCAAGACGTTTTGCAAGAGCTTCTCCAAGGTCATGTCCACCGCTTCCATATTCACGAGCGATCGCAATGACAATAGGAGTGTCTGTTGAATCTGTGTCAGTGTCTGAATCTGTGTTAGTGCCTGAATCTGGGAACAGCATTGGCTCCACAAAAGATAAGAAACGTCCAAATAAACGTGCAATAAATCCAACAAGTAAAGCGGCAATAACGGTACCTTCACGTACACCGTCTAACTTACCTGCGAATACAAAGGAAAGAACTCCGGCAATCACAGTCATAGATACGTCAAAACAGATTTTTGTGACACCAAATTCTGTATGCCATGTCATTACAATGGCACGTACAAAAGATTCCCCAGGAAGCATGGCAACATTGGCAAGGACTTCTGTATACACACCAAATCCAAGGATCAGACATCCGATCAGCAGATAAATGATCTTCATCAAATAAAAGGACGGATTTACAAATCCAAGAAGGATCATAGACCAGTCAATAAAATATCCGAATAAGATAGAGATTGGAATCTGTAACACGTGTTCCAGTTTAAAATTCTTTCGTAAGATCAACAGCTGTAAAAAGATCAGTAACAGGCTGAAGAAAATGGTGAAATTTCCAAGTGTAAATGGGAAATTAAGGCTCAGTACATAAGGAATGGAAGAAATTGGTGATGTACCAAGACTTGCTTTTGTGATCAGGGCAACTCCGAGAGAGTTAATATAAAGCCCAATAAAAAAGATGATATAACGTTTTAGTTTTTCCATGATGTGATTTACTCCTCTTTTGTAGTATTTTTATATAGTTTTTCAAAGATCTTTAGAAATTGTTCTTTTTCTGCATTAGAAATCCCAGAAAAAACTTCTTGTTCAAGAGATAAGAAAGATTTTTCAATCGATTCAGACAGTTCTATTCCATAATCTGTCAGGAAAATATGAAAGGATCGGCGATTTCCGTTCAAATTCTTACGCTCGATCATATGCTGTTTTTCCATTCGATTTAAAATAGAAGTCAAAGAAGCAGGTTCGATATGACAAGCATGGGCAATGTCTTTTTGACTGGAACCATTATGATATCGAAGATGGTCTAAGACCTTTGGCTGGCCGGTTGAGAGACCAAGTGGCTTTAAGACAGCCATGATTTTCTTCTGAAGGCTTAAATGATTGGACATCAGAAGATAATGATAAGATGATTCATACATAGATGATGCTCCTTTTATGATTAGAAAACTAATAGTTAGAATTCTAACTATTGAAACAGCCATTATTATAAGACAAAACAAACCAACATGTCAAGAGTATTTCTTTCAAAAATCATAAGACAAGCGGCGAAAAATCAAGTATAATAAACCACGGACAGAAAAGAAACATACTATAATAATATGATGATGTGAGTTCGAGGTGTTCGAGGATTGTGAAATTGCGTAGTAATGGAACAATCCGGGTACATTAGAGAGTTTTAAAAGATAAGGAAGGGAAGAACCATGACATTAACACAATTAAGATATATTATAGCGATCGCAGATACAGGATCTATGAATGAGGCGGCAAAAAGCCTGTTTATCTCACAGCCAAGTCTTTCTCTTGCAGTCAAAGAATTAGAAAAAGAGATTGGAACAAGACTCTTTAAGAGAAGCAATCGAGGAGTATCAGTCACACAAGAAGGGATGGAATTCTTAAGTTATGCAAGACAGGTCGTTGAACAGTATCAGCTTATGGAATCTCGCTATATTGAGAAGAAAAATATCAAGAAGAAATTCGGAGTTTCCATGCAGCATTATACATTTGCAGTGAATGCTTTTGTGGAGATGGTCAAACAGTTTGGTATGGATGAATACGAATTTGCAGTCAGAGAGACGAAGACATACGAAGTGATCAAAGACGTCAAAAATTTTCACAGTGAGATCGGGATCCTTTATTTAAATGAATTTAATAAGAAGGTATTAAGCAAGATGCTGCAGGAATCAGGGCTTGAATTCCATCCATTATTGGAATGTGGAATTTACGTTTATATGTGGAAAGGGCATCCTCTGGCAGATAAAGAAGAGATTACGATTGAAGAGTTGGAAGAATATCCATGCCTGTCATTTGAACAGGGGGAATATAACTCCTTTTATTTTGCAGAAGAAGTGTTAAGTACCTATGAATATAAACGTCTGATCAAAGCAAATGACCGCGCGACCATGCTGAATCTGATGGTTGGGTTAAATGGATATACATTATGTTCAGGAATTATCTGTGAAAGCTTAAATGGTGATGATTACTGTGCTGTGAAACTAAAATCGGATGAGCTCATGACGATTGGCTATATCAAGCGAAAAGGAGTCGCGATCAGCCCATTAGGAGAGAAGTACTTAGAGGAGATCAAAAAGTATAAAGCTATGGGTGACGACTCTGGTTATAGGGATATCCTATAACCAGATGTTGACTTTTCATATTGGACAAGTAGGAAATCTAATGGTAAGATAAGTTTGTAATCAAGAAAGACAACATACAAAATTCAAAATAAAAGTCAACAAAGGAGATAGAAATTATGAGTAAAGAAAGAAATTATAAGTTTGAAACATTACAGTTACACGTAGGACAGGAACAGCCAGATCCAGTGACAGATGCAAGAGCAGTACCTATTTACCAGACATCATCTTATGTATTTAGAAATTGCGATCATGCAGCAGCTCGTTTCGGACTTGCAGATGCAGGTAACATCTACGGAAGATTAACAAACCCAACAGAAGATGTTTTTGAACAGAGAATCGCAGCATTAGAAGGTGGAGTTGCAGCATTAGCAGTAGCATCTGGAGCAGCAGCGATCACATATGCGATTGAAAATATTACAAAAGCAGGAGATCACGTAGTTGCAGCGAAAAACATTTACGGTGGAACATACAACTTCTTAGAGCATACATTACCAGATTACGGAATCGAAACAACATTCGTAGACATTTTCAATGAAGATGAAGTAAGAGCAGCAATCCAAGATAACACAAAATTATTATTCATCGAAACATTAGGAAATCCAAACTCAGACGTTGTAGACATTGAGAAAGCAGCAGCGATCGCTCATGAACACAACATTCCACTGATCGTAGATAATACATTTGCAACACCATACCTTGTAAGACCAATCGAATATGGAGCAGACATCGTAGTACATTCAGCAACAAAATTCATCGGTGGTCACGGAACAACAATCGGTGGTGTGATCATTGACGGTGGTAAATTCGACTGGGAAGCATCAGGAAAATTCCCATCATTAGTAGAACCAAACCCAAGCTACCATGGAGTAAGCTTCACAAAAGACGTTGGAGCAGCTGCATTTGTCACAAAGATCAGAGCATTATTACTTCGTGACACAGGAGCAACATTATCTCCAGTCCATGCATTCATCTTCTTACAGGGATTAGAAACATTATCCTTAAGAGTAGAGCGTCATGTACAGAATGCATTAAAAGTTGTAGAATACCTGAAAAACCATCCAGCAGTAGAAAAAGTAAACCATCCATCAGTATCTGACGATCCTGAGCAGCAGGAATTATACAAAAAATACTTCCCTAACGGTGGTGGATCTATCTTCACATTCGAGATCAAAGGTGATGCACAGAAAGCAAAAGACTTTATCGATCACTTAGAGTTATTCTCACTGCTTGCAAACGTAGCAGACGTGAAATCCTTAGTCATCCATCCAGCATCTACAACACATTCTCAGATGACTGAAGAAGAATTATTAGGATCAGGAATTAAACCTAACACAATCCGTCTGTCAATCGGTACAGAAAATATCGATGATATCATCGAAGATTTAGAGGAAGCTTTTAAAGCAGTACAGTAGGCTAGATTTTTCTTGCGAAACATAAAAACTAAAACATAAATGTCAATTTTCCTAAAAAAATAATAATATAATCTCGACCTTAAAACGAAAATGCCTGGATAAGTGTAGGATAAGCTTGTCCGGGCGTTTTTTTATTAAATGGAATTTACAGCAACCATTTCGATAAGTGTACTATATATTCTATACATATTTTCACCTCCATTATAATTTCCGCAAAAGATTCTCCTTAATTTTTCTGATATCATCTTAACAAAGAAAAGAAACGAACAAGTCGATGTTTTTCTTTCATGTTTCTTAAGATATAATGATGAGAGTATCAAAAACAACAAAAATCCCTGAAGATGACAAATTCTTCAGGGATTTTTGCAACTTTATATTTATTTTTAAGGTAGGTAAGATAGCAAGTTAAAATTAAAACTGCTTTATTTGTTATATATTTTGCTAGGTTATATCTTACAGATATTCATGATCTGCAAGTACATTTAAGATGTTATGTCCTTCCTGAACACCATCAATGATTCTTCTAGCACGTACGCTGTCACCGATATTGATGATTTCAACGTTAGTATCAGCGAATGCTTCACGGATTTCATCAAGAACAGGAGCGTTAGCTCTCATTCCTAAGCATACGAATCCATAATCGAATGGAAGATCTTTTTCTTCTCCATCAACTTTTACTGTGAAAGAATCAGCTTTTACTTCGCAAAGAGCAGTTTCAGTCATCTGGTTTACATTGTGTTCTCTCATTAATGTGTTTGTTCCACATTTAGATACTGGATCTAAGTCTTTACCGATCTGAGACATCATTTCTACGATGCTTACTTCAGCACCTTTAGGAGCGAAGTATTCAACAACGTCAAGACCTACAGCTCCACCACCAACTACAACGACTTTCTTACCTGTGCAGTCTTCTGGATAATCAGCTAAGTGGTTGATCATTCCTGTGATAGAAGCTACTTTAGATCCTTCTTTGTCGATGTGGTCATGTAATCCTTTGATTGGTGGAAGTAAAGGATTAGAACCTGTTGAGTTCACGATGATGTTTGGATGCAGTGCTTTAATTAATGGCAGAGTTGCTTCCTGTCCTTTGAAGATAAACAGGTTTGTTAATTTAGAAGCACGGTGTACAAGGTAGTCAGGGAAGTCTCTTAAACGTTTCTTATCTGGAATCTTAGAGATTTCAACAGCTAATCCACCAAGGTGATCATTCTTTTCGAATAAGAATGTAGTACATCCAACTTCAGCAGCTGTACAAGCAGCTTCAAGACCAGCAGTACCACCACCGATAACAACAACGTTACAAGGTTTATTTACTTTTTTCTTTTTATAGTCAAATCCAGAGTTTACAGTAGGGTTTACTGTACAACGGATTGGACGGTTAACTCCGATACGGTTTCCAGCACATCCAATGTTACAAGAAATACATTTTCTGATGTCGTCTTCATGTCCTGTAGCAACTTTTTTCACCCAGTGAGGATCAGCGATCAGTCCACGACCCATACCGATGATATCAGCATCTCCACGCTCTAAGATATCGTCAGCGACACGAGGATCACGGATGTTACCCATAGTTACACAAGGTTTGTTGTATTTTTCTCTGACAGCTTTTGCCATGTAAGATCTCCAACCATCTTTTAAGTAGTTGGCATCGATCTGGAACTGAAGAGAACCATTTAATCCAGCAGATACGTCAAATGCATCAACCTCTTCCTGGAAGTAAGAAAGTAACTCTAAAGTATCCTCTAATGTGTTTCCACCTTCCATCAGTTCATCAGCACTGATACGAACGAAGATAGGGAACATAGGTCCAACCTGTTTACGAACTTCTTCAACAACTAATTTTGTGAAGCGGGCACGGTTTTCTGGACATCCACCGAATTCATCTGTACGTTTGTTTGTTGTAGGAGACATAAACTGACTTAATAAGTAAGAATGTCCTGCATGGATCTCAACGCAGTCAAATCCACAAGCCTGTGCACGAGCAGCAGCTTCTCCATATTTTTTAACGATTTCATAAATTTCTTCTACTTTCAGAGGACGAGGAATCTCTCCACCTGCTTTAGAAGGAATATCAGATGCAGATACTGGCTGCATATTTGTTCTCTTAGACTGAGCAGAAGCACCAGCGTGGTTTAGCTGAACACCAACGCAAGCTCCGTGAGCGTGTAATGTTTCACATAATTTGAAGAAACGAGGCATATAGTTGTCATGATCGATACGGATCTGAGTTGTTCCGTTAGATCCAAGTGGTGAATCAACACTTGCGTTTTCAACCATGATCAGACCAACTCCACCTTTTGCTCTTTCTGTATAGTAATCAATGTGTAAGAAACTCATTTCTCCTGTCTGTTCACCGTAGTTAGTTCCCATTGGTGTCATCATGATGCGGTTTCTCATTGTCATGTTCTTAATTGTTAATGGTGTGAAAATGTTTTTATAGTTGCTTTTCATTAGAATTGAACCTCCAAAAAATTAAATCCAAAAAATCAAAAAATTAAATTCCATATAATCCGAGGTTGTTAGAATCATAAAAATTGAGTGAATGATTTATGATGGCTTTAGTATAACATACGGTTAATTATTTAACAAATAAATCTTTTTTGAAGAATCAATAAAAAATATCTATTGTTTCTTTTGTGAATTCAATAAATTTACGAACAGCAGGGATCATCGGCATATTTTTAAGATAAGCCATATAAACAGTGTGGTAAGGTTTTACATTACTAAGATGTAGGATTTCCACATCATATGCCTGTAATGATTCTACATGTGCAACAAAACCAATCCCAAAATCTTCTGCAACAAGGGAAGCGATGGCATTTTCATCCGAAGATTCAAAAGCGATAGACGGTTTGATATGGTTTTGTTTGTAAATAGAATTAGTAAAACGTCCAAGACCAGAAGTCTTATCATAACCAATGACTGGATAATCCAGCAGATCCTCTAAAACGAGTTTCTTCTTATATTTTAAAGGATGCTCTGGCGGGGTAATGATCACCATTTCCTGATTAACAACCGGAACAAACTCAATTTCCGGTTCATCGGCAACGAGAGAACCAAAAACGACATCATATTTTTCATTTTTCAGATCCGCAATTAGATTTTTTGTGATCTCCTGACTTAGAGAAAACGTGATCTCATGATTTTCCTGCTGATTTAAGAAACTTCGTACAAGTCTTGGAATATAACTTTTGGCCAAAGGAAATACATATCCGATATCAATGTGTCCGCTGGAACTGCCAGCTAAAGACTTCATCTTATTCTCTGCAATTTTAATTTCTTCTATAATGCGGTTTACATGTTCTAAAAAGATGGAACCATATTTGGTAAGTTCGATATTGCGTCCGTTTTTCTGAAATAAAGAAACACCTAATTCTTCCTCAAGGTTGGTAATCGAACGGCTCAAACTAGGCTGAGAGATATTTAATTCTTTGGCTGCCTGGTGATAATGTTGTAATTGTGCGACTTTTTGAAAATAATAAAGCTGATTTAAATTCATACATACTTTCCTTATTATAATAATTAATGGTTAAGTTCATTATAACACGATTGATAGCTTAAAGCTATCAAAAAATACTAAAAGATATATTGGAAGTATCAATCAAGATGGCATATAATATAGCCATAAGGTTGTTAAAAAATTAACTTTTGGGTGAATGAAACTAATAACAAGCATATTATTTAAGGAGTAAAAATTATGGCAGAGAGAATCACAGGACATACTGAATTAATCGGATTAATGGCTTATCCAATCAGACATTCAAGCTCACCTGCAATGCACAACGAAGCATTCGCAACATTAGGACTTGACTATGCATACTTAGCATTCGAAGTTGACAACAGCACATTAGAGGATGCAGTCAAAGGACTTCGTGCTTTAAAACTTGTTGGATCTAACGTATCAATGCCTAACAAAACAGTTGTAGGACAGTACTTAGATGAGTTATCTCCAGCAGCTAAAATGGCAGGAGCTGTTAACACAATTGTAAATGACAACGGAAAACTGATCGGACATATCACAGACGGTATCGGATACATGCAGTCATTAAAAGACAACGATATCGATGTGATCGGTAAAAAAATGACAATCGCTGGTGCTGGTGGAGCTGCTACAGCAATCGAGATTCAGGCTGCATTAGACGGTGTCAAAGAAATGTCAATCTTCAACATCAAAGATAAATTCTGGGCTAACGCTGAAGAAACAGTAAAGAAGATCCGTGAAAACACAGATTGTATTGTAAATCTTTATGATCTTGATGACAAAGATAAATTAAGAGAAGAAATCGCAGACAGCTACTTATTCGCACAGGCAACTGGTGTAGGAATGAAACCATTAGAAGGACAGACAGTTGTTCCTGATGAAACATACTTCCGCCCAGACCTGATCGTAACAGATACAGTTTATGCTCCAAGAGAGACAGAAACATTAAGACTTGCTAAGAAAGCTGGATGTAAGACAATGAACGGTCTTGGAATGATGTTATTCCAGGGAGATGCTGCTTTCCACTTATGGACAGGAAAACATATGCCAATCGACCATATGAAAGAAGTATTAGATATCAAATATGACTAAGATCAGTCATAACCATATAGCAAACGAGAGGAATTATTAAAATGGATAAAAAATACATACCAAGTGCCTTAGTTCTTTATCTGAACTATTTCATTCATGGAATCGGGTGCTCAATCTTAAGTCAGCAGGTAGTAAAAGAAATGCTCGCAAGCCAGTGGGGATTAAAAGATGTTATGGCAGTAACATCCATTGCAGCAGCATTAGGACTGGGACGTTTGATTTCCCTTCCATTTGCAGGACCTTTATCTGACAAATTAGGACGTCGTTTATCAGTGATCATTGGATGTGCTTCATACGTTATCTTCTTAGTAGGGATCGCATTCTCACCAAACACAACAATCGCTTATATCGCAGCAGTTCTTGGTGGTATCGCGAACTCATTCTTAGATACAGCAACATACCCAGCTGTAACTGAAATTATTTACAAATATACAGGTATTGCAACAATGGGGATCAAATTCTTCATTTCTGTTGCACAGTTATTAATGCCTTTCTTCTTAGGTGTTGTAGCAGGAACAAGCATGTCATACTTAATGCTTCCAGTTATCGCTGGTGTATGCATCGGTATCATGGGAATCTTAGCAATCTTTGCTCCATTCCCAGCAACATCTGAAGCAGGGAAATCTGAATCCTTCATCAGCAACTTAAAGAATGCACATTTCTCTATTGAGAGTATTGCGTTAATCCTGATCGGATTCACAAGTACAGCAACATTCCAGTTATGGTTAAACTGTGCTCAGACATTTGGTACTGAAATCGCGAAAATCCCATCTCAGAACGTATCCGTTATGCAGACATACTATTCTGCTGGTACAATGGTAGCATTATTCGTAACAAGTGCACTGATCACAAAGTTCAAACAGGTAAGATTCTTAGTAATCTACCCAGCAATCTCTCTTGTAATGTTAGCATTAGTTTACATTATTAAGACACCTATGATCTGCTACGTTGGAGCATTCGTAATCGGATATGCAGCAGCAGGTGGTGTCCTTCAGATGGCTACAGCCGTTGTAAATGATCTGTTCCCTAAAATCAAAGGAACTATCACAAGTTTAGTTATGATCGCATCAAGCTTATGTAACTACACGATCTTAACAGCAGCTGCTAAGATGACATCTACAAATGTAATCATGATGAATATCGTAATTACAGCAATCGGAATCTTATTAGCACTTTTCGTAAACGTACGTTATGGTGTATTATTAAAGAATGCAGAAGAAGCATCTAAAAATTAATTAGTATTGGTAACAGGAACTCCCGAGGTTTATGCTTCGGGAGAATGTTCAGACAATAGGAGGAAATTGTCAATGAATACAGTAAAAGTAAGAAATATTGAAATCGGAAGCGGAGTTCCTAAAATCTGTGTACCTATCGTAGGGGTTACAAAAGATGAGATCATCGCAGAAGCAAAAACATTTGACAGCATCCCAGTAGACGTTGTTGAATGGCGTGTTGACTGGTTCGAAGGAGTTTTCGAATTTGATAAAGTAGAAGATGTATTAAAAGATTTAAGAGAAGCTTTAGGTGAAACACCAATTCTTTTCACATTCCGTACATCAAAAGAAGGTGGAGAAAAAGCAATCGAAGCCGAACCTTATAAAGAATTAAATATCGCTGCTGCGAAAACAGGATATGTTGATCTTGTAGACGTAGAAGCATTTACAGGGGATGAGATCGTAAAAGAGATCGTAGCAGCAGCTCACGAATGTGGAGTAAAAGTTGTTGCATCTAACCATGATTTTGACAAAACACCTGAAAAAGATGAAATCGTAAGAAGACTTTGCAAAATGCAGGAACTTGGTGCTGATATCCCTAAGATTGCAGTTATGCCAACTTGCAGACGTGACGTATTAACACTTCTTTGTGCAACAGAAGAAATGTATACAGAACATGCAGATCGTCCGATCATCACAATGTCTATGGCAGGAACAGGATTGATCAGCCGTCTTTGCGGTGAAGTATTCGGATCTGCTTTAACATTTGGAGCAGCGAAAAAAGCATCTGCACCTGGACAGGCAGCAGTGAATGACTTAAATAATATGCTTCAGTTCCTTCATGAAAATCAGGGATTATAAGAACTGAATCTTTAAAAATTAAATGTAGAAGAGGAGAAGATTCGTAGTTATTCTTTTCCTCTTTTTTAAATGCATAAAAAATATTTGCTGAAATCCTATTTTTTCGGTATAATTTAGTAGAGCAAATTGTTAAAGTTTTGCCATAGTTTGTGAAAATAAAGACTTTTATTATAGAAAGTAGAAAGAGGTGAATCATGCTAAAATGGCTTGATGAGAATCTGGAAGAATTTCTAATGGTAGCATTATTGATCGCCATGACAGTGATCATGGGAATCCAGGTGTTTGCAAGATATGCACTTGGAGCGTCCCTTTCATGGTCAGAGGAATTGACAAGATATTTGTTTATCTGGTCAGGGTTTATCAGTGTTAGTTATTGCACTAAGAAATGTATTTCCATTAAAATTGAACAGTTTGTAGCAATGTTTCCAAGAAGAGGGAAAGCATTGTTCAAAGTGGTGAACCACACGATCGAACTTGCCTTGTTTTTATATCTGATTCCATATGCAGTTCTTTATTTAAAGAGTGCATTTGAAAGTGGACAGGTAAGTCCTGCATGTCAGATCCCGATGTATTATATTCAGGCAGCTCCGCTGTTTAGTTTTGTTTTAGTAGCATTTCGTATCATCCAGCGTTGGATCATCGAATTTAAGATTGTGATCCGCAAAGGTGAAGAAAAGGATGTCAGCAGCAGTCGTATTTTTACTCTTCTTTATTTGTCTGATCATTGCAATTCCGATTTCGATCGCCCTTGGGATCGTATCTGTACTTCCAGGAGCATTTGATCCGTCATTTACAGCAAGTGGAACATTTGTCATTCGTTCTATGCTTGGAGGAATCGATAGTTTCCCATTGCTTGCAGTTCCGATGTTCGTACTTTCAGGAATTATCATGGCACGGGGTGGGATTTCAAGAAAATTATTTGATGTATTTGCTTTTTTTATTGGAAAATTAACGGCAGGAATGCCATGTGCAGTAATTGTAACCTGCTTATTTTACGGAGCAATCTCAGGATCTGCACCTGCAACTGTAGCAGCAGTAGGAAGTATGACAATTCCGATTTTAGTTCGCTTAGGATATGAAAAGTCATTTGCAACAGCAATCGTAGCAGTTGCCGGTGGACTTGGAGTTATCATACCGCCAAGTATTCCATTTATCATGTATGGTATGGCATCTGGAGAATCAGTCAGTGATCTGTTTATGGCAGGAGTTGTACCAGGATTATTGATCGGTGCCTTATTGATGGTGTATGCCATTTATTATTGTAAAAAGCATGGAGAAGATAAGGAAAAGATCGCAGCAGAGATCGATCAGTTACATGCAAAAGGATTTATTGGAGTATTTAAAGAAAGCTTTTTTGCAATCTTAAGTCCGGTTATCATTCTTGGATGTATTTATACAGGAATCGCATCCCCAACAGAAGCAGCGGTTATTTCTGTATTTTATTCATTGATCGTCAGTTTATTTATTTATAAATCTATGAAATTTAAAGATATCTGGGGAATCATGGTAGAAGGTGTGAGAACATATGCACCAATTCTGTTTATCTTGGCTGCATCTATTGCATTCTCAAGAGTATTAACATTGATGCGTGTACCTCAATCCATCAGTGCATGGATCTTAGGTAACTTCCATAATAAGATTGTGATCTTACTCGTGATCAATATATTCTTACTGATCGTAGGTATGGTCATGGATACGACACCAGCAATCCTTATCTTAACACCAATTTTATTACCGATCGTCACAGCAATCGGTATGGATCCGATTCATTTCGGTGTTATGATGGTTGTAAACCTAGCGATCGGTTTCGTTACACCACCGATCGGAGTCAACTTATTTGTGGCATCATCCTTAACGGATATTCCAGTGATGAAGATCGCACAGAAAGCAATGCCGTTGATCGTCTGCTTCCTTGTTGCATTACTTCTGATCACATTTATCCCACAGATCAGTCTGGCACTGCTATAAGGAGGTTGGCATGAGAAAATTAATAAAAAGATCTGTTGTTGTTCTTCTTGCAGGAGTCTTATTATTCAGCTTGTCTGGATGCAAGAAAAAACAAAAGAAAGATGAAGTACAAAGATATGCATGGCCGCTTGGAACTTCCAGCCCGGAAGATACGGTAACACAGCTTTATGCAGAGAAGTTTGCAAAAGAAGTTTCTAAATTAAGTCATGGAAAGATGAAGATTGAGGTTTATCCAAACAGTACACTCGGAGGAGACCGTGAGCTTCTTGAGAGCTGTAAAGATGGAGATATCCCATTTGTTGTACAGAATACTGCACCACAGGTAACATTCCTTCCAGATACCGCAGTGTTTGACCTGCCAAGTGCATTTACAACGATCAAACAGGCACGAGAAGCTGTAGATAATGAAGAGTTCTATCAGAAGATGGAGAAAGTCTATCAGAAGGGTGGATACAAATTACTTGGATATGCCGATCAGGGATTCCGTGTTATGTCTACCAATAAGAATGTTAAGAGTATTAACGATTTCAAAGGACAGAAGATCCGTACGATGGAGAACAGCTATCATTTGAAGTTCTGGAAGACACTTGGAGCGAATCCAACACCAATGACATTCAGCGAAGTTTATATCGGACTTCAGCAGGGAACGATCGATGCACAGGAGAATCCTTACGAAGTTATCGTTTCTAGTAAATTATATGAACAGCAGGATTATGTTGTAGAGACAAACCATTTGCCACATTATATTTCGCTGATTGTCAGTGATGAATTCTATAATAGTCTGTCAAAAGATCAGCAGAAGATCATCGATCAGGCATCACAGACAGCGAAAGTGTATGCGAGAGAAGCATCTGATAAGCGAATTGCAGACCGTATCAAGATCATTGAAGACAGTGGTACAAAGATTGTGAAACTTGATACAAAGACACAGAAAGAGATGCGTAAGCAGGCACAGCCAGTTTATGATGCGATTAAGAAGAGTATCTCAAAAGATATTTATAATGCATATTTAAGTGGTGTAGAGAAATAAAATGAATGATATGAGACTAGAATTTTTGAAAAAAACTGGTCTCATATTTTGTTTTCTTCTTGCTAATTATAAAAAGCTGTTATAAAATAAACAAGATTGAACAATGTAAAGATGTAAAAAGGAAGATAAATTATGTTTCAGAAATTCTACCCGTCCGAAGATATCAGAAGTACTTATGATATTGATTTCGAACGATACTACAAAGAAGGATATCGAGGAGTGATCTTTGATGTCGATAATACGTTAGTACCACACAATGCACCAGCAGATGAACGTGCAAAGAAGTTATTTAAGAGACTGGATGCGATGGGGATGTGGCGTGGTGCTGGGCAAGGACATCAAGGAGGACTACCTGATGCAGTATTGTTTTACAAGTAACAATAAAGAACCAAGAGTGAAAGCGTTCTGCGAGGCAGTTGGTGGAAAACATTATGTATACAAAGCAAATAAACCATCGATCAAAGGATATGAGACAGCAATGAAATTGATGGGAACGGATAAGAAGAATACATTCTTCGTTGGAGATCAGTTGTTTACAGATGTTTATGGAGCGAACAGAACAGGTATACATAGTATTCTTGTAACACCGATGAATCCGAAAGAAGAGATTCAGATCGTCATAAAGCGTTATTTTGAAAAGATTGTGTTGTGGCAGTACCGTAAGAAAAAACATTAATGAAATAATAAAAAACATGGGTCAGATCTTTGTTATCTGGCCCATGTTTTTTATTATTTACAATATATTTTTTATCTTTCAAAGAAAGGTTTGAAATCAAAATTATGATCTTAGATGAAATCCTGACGTTCTAATGCAACTAAAATGTCACGACCTTCTTTTACACCTTCGATGATACGACGTGTCTGAGCACTGTCACCGATATTAAGTACTTCAACACCTTCATAGATGAAGTGGTTGTATAATTCCTGAAGAGAAGGAGTTGCAGACTGCATTCCAAGACATACAAATCCATAATCGAAGTCTAATTCAAGATCTTTATAGTCATGTCTTACAATAAAGCTGTGATCTTTAACTTCTAATAAAGAAGCGTTTGGATACTGATTTACTTTATTCTTATTCATGAATTCGATAGAACCAGTCTTAGTGATAAAGTCAAGGTTCTCACCGAAGTGAGCTTTCTGCTCAACGATCGTTACATCAGCTTTTCTAGGAACAAAGAATTCAACAACGTCAAGTCCTACGTTACCACCACCGATCACAACAACTTTCTTACCAGATAAATCTTCTGGATAAGAATCTACGTGATCTACCAGATCAAAGATCGTAGATACATTACCTGCTTCTAAGTTCTCCTTTAATCCAGGGATATTTGGAAGAAGAGGAACGGATCCTGTTGCGTTAACAACGATATCTGGTTTGAAACCTTCGATAAATTCGATAGAAGCTTCTGTATTCTTACAGATAAACAGGTTCTTAAGTTTCATTGCACGACGTTCTAAGTACTGAGGGAAATATCCAAGACGCTGTTTGTTAGGCATCTTTCCTACACGTCTGGCAAGTCCACCGAGTTCTCCTGATTTCTCGATCAGAACAGTTGCACATCCAACTTCAGCAGCTGTGCATGCAGCTTCAAGACCAGCAGTACCACCACCAACAACGACAACGTTACATGGTTTCTTTAATTTCTTATCTTTATATAATGAACCTGAAATAAGAGCAGGATTGATGCTGCATCTGATAGGTTCATCCCCTAATGTTGCTGTACATCCATTGTTACATGAGATACAACGATTGATATCATCTGTGTTACCAAACTGAACTTTATTTACCCATTCAGGATCAGCGATCAGTCCACGTCCGATTGCGATCAGATCTGCTTCACCATCTTCAAGAATACGGTTTGCAACTTCTGGTTCACGGATATTACCACTTGTCTGACAAGGCTTTCCAGTCTTTTCTTTGATTGATTTAGACATATAAGATTTCCATCCATCTGGAAGGTAATCTGCATCATACTGGTACTGGATAGAACATGTAAGTCCAGCAGAAACATCAAATACATCAACGTAATCTTTGAAATATTCAACGATCTCTAATGTATCATCTAATGTGTTACCACCTTCAGCAAGTTCATCAGCACTGATTCCTAAGAAGATAGGAATATTTTCACCAACTGTCTCACGAACAGCTTTTAATACTAATGTAGTGAAACGTGCACGATTCTCTTTAGATCCACCAAATTCATCAGTACGGTCATTTGTTGTTGGAGATAAGAACTGGTTTAATAAATAACCATGTCCAGCCTGAATCTCAACAGCATCAAATCCTGCTGTAACTGCACGTTTTGCTGCTTCAGCAAATTTATCAACGATCGTGTAGATTTCATCTGTTGTTAAAGCACGAGGAATATCACCACCAACTCTGGATGGAATATCAGATGCAGATACTGGCTGGATGTTTGTCATCTTACCATTTGCTACAGAACCAGCATGGTTTAATAAGATGCTGATTTTGGATCCGCAGTCATGGATGCTTTCACATAATCTGTATAATCCAGGAATATAGTTATCGTGGTCGATACGAAGCTGGTATGATCCGCTTGCTCCCTGTGGTGAATAAACACTCGCAGCTTCAATTGTGATCAGACCTGTTCCGCCCTTTGCACGCTGTTTATAATAATCAATGATTCTCTCATTTACTTCTCCGGTATGCTCAGCAAAATTTGTTCCAATGGGAGTCATGACAATTCTGTTCCTTAATGTCATAGATTTTACTGTGTACGGTTCAAATAATTTACGGAAATTCTTTGCTGCCATAATTATGATCCTCCAATTTGCTTAATAGTTTTCTAAAAATAATTATAGCAAAGTAGATATATAAATGCAATGAAGAATATGGTATACTATCCATAAATAAATTTTATGAATTGAAAGGGAATAGATTATGAATTTGAATCATTTGTACTATTTTCGGGCATTAGCTAAGGAAGAACACTATACTAGAACTGCAGATATGCTGTCCATTACGCAGCCAAGTTTAAGTCATGCGATCTCATGTCTTGAGAGTGAATTAGGAGTGAAATTATTTGAAAAACAGGGGAGAAATGCAAAATTAACGAAATATGGAGCATTGTTTTTACGTTATGTGGAGCAGTCGCTGGATATGTTGGATGAAGGAAAAAGGGTGGTAACAGAAACATCAGGAACCAGCGGTGGATTTATTGATATGGGGTATATCTTTACTTTGGGAAGTCATTTTATTCCAAATCTGATCAAAGGTTATCTGGAAGAAAAAGGGAAGAATCATATTCATTTTTCATTTGGACAGGGAACGACGAAGAAAATCGTGGAAGAATTAAAAGATGGGAAATATGATCTTGCATTTTCTTCTTATGTGGCTGTTTCTGACAGGTCTTTTCCTTTTAATTCTCCTTCGTGGATATATTC
>OGZB01000943.1_pt1 | contig 17507 bp, 10 predicted proteins | sample 1576691 | NCBI WGS metagenome assembly OGZB01 (sample SAMEA3541479, study PRJEB24748) | human gut metagenome | biome: human gut; feature: human-associated habitat; material: faeces | place: China | collected 2012
TCTGCCGTATATGCCTGCTCACGCATATTTTCTATGGCATATTGCAAATCTGGTATGATGGCATTTGCATATACCTCAAAATCTTCAGACTGTTTAAGGCTCATTGCCTCATCAACGGTCAGCGAATGAAGAGACACAGGCACACGTCCGAAAAATCTGACAAGGTCGAAATAAGCATAAGCCCTCAAAAAACGTGCTTCCGCAATGAAAGTCGACTTCACGTCTATATCCTCCACCTCAGGAAATTCCACACTTTCTATTTTTTCGAGGAAAAGATTTGCCCTCGCCACAATCTTATATAAGTCATTCCATGCCGAATTCAAGGTACTGATTGTATATATGCTTGGGTTGAAAACACTAATGTCAACATAATCGCGTTGTTTGTCGTCGGCTGGTTCTGTCCATACATCATCACATCTGCCTTCACACAACAAGATATAATACTCTGAAAGAGGCATAAGACCATTATATATACCTAATAATGCCTGTTCACATTGATTAGGCGTACTATAGAAATCATCAGTAGGCCTTGATGAAGGGGATTTTACATCAAGGAAATCCTCACATGAGGAAAAGCAAAACAAGACTGTTGCCAATACCAGTAAAAATTTAATAAGTCTCATCATCGGTCAAAAGTTTAAACTAGCACCTAACGAATACGTACGGGCTTGTGGATAATAATTATTACCTTTATTCTCAGGAGAATAACCTCCTGGATATGAATCCCATCTCCAGACATTCTCTACAGCAAGGTAGAACCTGGCACCTTTCACATACCTGGACTTCTTGGATAACGGCAAACGGTAACCCAGTGTAATATTTTTGATGCGTAAATAATCACTTTTATACAACCATCGTGTATCCCTAAGCTCTCCGGTAGTGGAATCTATAGCCGGTGTTTTTCCGTCACCAGGTTCTTCCTCGCTCCACCAGCAATTCTGCCACCACGAAAAGAGATTCTGTGAATATCCCATACCCGGATTATCTATATATCGGCCCGGAGAAATACTATACAGATAGCCTCCTGTCTGCGCTGTAAGCACAACCGACAAGTCCCAATTCTTATAACTGAAATTATTTGTCAAACCAAAAATAAAGTCAGGATCCGGTTTCCCTACAAGTGTACGGTCACTGTCATCTATCACCCCATCATCATTGGCATCACGATATCTCACATCACCAAGCTGGGTTCCTTTACGCACAGGATACTTGTATAAGTCTTCAGTATATTGGTAAACGCCAACCGCATCATACATATAAAAACTACGCAATGGCTCTCCTACCATAAGTACCTGAGTATTATCGTTTATGAACACTGTTTCATTCTCTCCAAGATTGACTATCTCATTCCTGTTATAACTAAGATTGAATGATGTTGTCCATTTAAAAGGTTTCACTAAATTGACGGTATTAAGTTCAAGCTCAACACCTTCATTGAATACTTCTCCAATATTATCCCAAATAGTACTGAATCCCATTACTCCGGGCACGGTAATTTCGTATAGAAGATCCTTAGTAGTCTTACGATAATAATCGGCAGCTATGGTAAGACGGTTATGCCACATGCCTATATCTATACCCCAGTTCCAACTATAGACTTTTTCCCATGTCAAATCAGGAATATCCAAGGACAACGGAGCGTATCCGTTATAAAGAGTAGTACCCAAAGGATAATTAGCACTTGACATAAGTCCCAATGCAGCGCCATCGCTTATGGAATTATTTCCATTTGCCCCCCAGCTGCAACGCAATTTAAGGTTAGTCATCACCTCGTTTTCAGGCCAGAATTTTTCCTGACTGATTCGCCATCCCAAAGATGCCGCAGGAAACAATCCCCAACGTTTGTCTTTCCCGAATTTGGAAGAGCCGTCGGTTCGGATACTTAAAGAGGCCAGGTATCTTCCTCCGTAATCATAGTTTAAACGGCCAAAATAAGACAACATCCTAACAGGATAACCGGTTGAAGCGTATGCTCTTGTCAAATCGACATCACTCATATCGAAGTCAGATATAAGATTATCGGGGAAATGTGTAGCCGTGAGACGTGATGAATACGAATCAGACGATTCTAAAGACGCTCCAGCCATAACTCCTATCCTATGCCCGGCTATTTCCTTATCATAATTTATAACCCCTTGAAACAGATATTTATGACTTCTTCCATCTGAACGATTGGCTGTGGCATAATAGCCCTCACCTGTATTCCAGCGGTTTGAAATGCTGCTTGGCGTGAACGAACGTGTCTGTGTACTTCTGAAATTATATGAGCCTGTCAATTCTATCTTAAGACCGTCCAGGATGTCAGCACGCAAGAATGCCGATGAATTCAGTCGGAAGTCCTCATTGATGTTCTCTGTCTCTTCCAAAACAGCGACCGGACTTACACGTGAACCAGCCCACAAATAATGCTCGTTTGGTTCTGCCCCTGTATATATACCAGCTTCCGGCTCTGCTACAGGAACCATACTTATAATATTGAGCGCATTGGCAGATGTCCCTTTTTTCTTCGAAGCTGAAGGGGCCAGATTTACGCCAAGCGTAAAGATGTCCCAAAATTTTGTGCTTAAATTAAGACGGGCAGTCAGGCGTTCAAAAGAAGTATTAACGGCAATACCTTCCTGATTGGTATATCCTATACTGGCACGATAGTTCGTTTTGCCACTCGCTCCAGATACAGACAATGAATAATTCTGTTTAGGTGCAAGTCTGAAAGCCTCATCCTGCCAGTCAATCAAATTCAGTCCGCCATATCCGGGCATCGACCATCTCGGGTCATTTACCATATTTGTTTTTACAGAACCGCCTGTATAAGCCAGTCTCAAGTCATAATCATCATCAGCTGTCGCTCCCAAATAACCGTATTCATTTACATAGTTTCTGTTATTATAATCCGTACGCCATGCAATCCACTCTTCAGGAGTCATCACATCAAGCTTCTTTTCCATTTGCTGCAATGAGAATGACGCCTGGAAATTAACCGACAGCTTTTCATTTTCTTTGGCTGTTTTTGTTTTAACAAGCAATACGCCGTTGGCTCCACGCGAACCATATATAGCAGACGAACTTGCATCCTTAAGCACATCTATTGATTCTATATCTGCGGGATTCAAGTCGCTCAAGTCATCAACAGGGATACCATCAACCACATAAAGAGGAGCATCGGAAGCATTAATAGACGCAGCTCCTCTAATATGCACTTCCAATTCTCCACCGGGAGCACCGCTGGAATTGGTTATTTCAACCCCCGCAAGTTGCCCCTGCAACGAGCTTAAGACATTTTCGTTTTCCCTGTCTTCTATCTTATCTGACTTCATTGATGCGATAGCGCCTGTAAGATCTCCCTTTTTTGAAGTTCCATAACCAACTACGACTACCTCATCCAGACCGATATTAGCCGGTTGCAAACGTATAACAAGTTTTTTACCCGACGGGAATTTTACCAAAGAAACAGTCTGGCTCTGGTATCCCACATAAGATACCTGAACATTCTTTGACGATGCGTTAACTTTGAAACTGAATACTCCATCAAAGTCGGTTATAGTTCCGGCTTGAGTACCTGGAACAATTATGGTGGCACCTATAACAGGTTCCCCCAATTCATCAATCACAACGCCTGTGACAACACGTTCTTGAGCACTAAGACCAAGAATACCTAATAATATCAAAAGAAACCCCACAACAGCTACCCTGAGAAGCTGAGGAGAACCTTTCAAATTATATCTTTTTACTAACAGACTGATCAGATTCATTTTTTCAATATTTATCATAGATTTAGATTTGCAAGCAAAAGAGCAATCACTATTTTTACAGAAACACATCTAAATTCTTACATCAACAGTGCTTAATTTATTTTATTTAATTACGCATTCCATATCTATTCGGCCAGGAAAGCCTGACATGAAGAATAGAAGCGCTGTTTAAATAGTCTTTCAATAGTATTTAAACAGCGTTTAAACTTCATATTGACATTAATCAGCCGCAAACAAATTCGCCCAAGTACGTGCAAAACGTATATTGCCCACATTACCAATATAACCAGATCTGTTACGCAATGATATTGAACGGATGGCATGTTTCAACACGTTATCTGCATCACCCTTTGCCACACAGTCGGCCTGTTCAGGTTCCGTCTCAACTTTTGGATCCACATAAAGTGAAGAAGTCTGATTGTTATAGTCAATTTTCAGTATTATCAGATGCGGTTTGTCATAATCGTACGCCATGGTAGTCTCCGAAACGGATTTCATAAGATTTGTCGCAAATTTCAAACCTTCAGAACCGATTCTGGATACTTTTATTGCAGCACGGTTGCTTACACTTGTAGCCGACGCGCTAAGTCCTATCAAATCAATAGGTGAACTTGATGGAACTTTAGACAATTCAACAACACATGCAAGATAAAAAACGCCTTTATAATATGTTTTCTTAGTGTCGATAGGATAAACACAGAAACGATTTCCCTTTACACCTTCAGGAGTTCCAAGAGTGATGGACGGTCCTTTCTCAGGATAACCGGGATAAGCTAATTCCTTTCCTATAATAGGAGAAGCAACTTCACTTGGCTTAGAGACAAAAGCTCCTGCCCAAACATCAAGTTCAGGAGTATCATTTTTTGATTGGAAAACTGATTTTTCCAACTTATCTCCCTCTTTATACCCTGAGAATAAATTACTCTTCAATAATTGTGCATTGGCTCCCACCGCAATGAATCCTGCTACTACTGCCATTATAATCTTTTTCATAAATCGTAATATTTAATTGTTTTTATTAATTTAATCTTCTTAATTACCCGCCGGTTTAGTGGTCAATACAAACGGGGACATAGAATATTCAAAATCTGCGAAACAATCGGGCCTTTCAGGATTAAACGGTTTATAATCAGTACGTATATATTTTACCAAAGGAAGTCCTGCAGCCTTTATCCCTTCTATGAAACATTTGGATATTTCGTATGCTCCGAAATTACTGAAATGAGAATTGTCTTTCAATTCTTTCTCCTGCCCCTTGAACGTACCCATAGGATAATGTACAAACATCCGTTTTGATTCTTCTTCACCGGCAGCCTCAATCATGATTTTCGTCATCTCCTGGAAATCGACCAATGCCACATTTTCACGCATCGCTATTTCACGTATAGCCGCAGGATAATCTTCATGGGTATCTCGTATCCTGCCCGACTTGTCATACTGACGGCGGCGTGTAGGAGTAACCAATATAGGAGTAGCACCTTTCAACATCGCCCTATCAATAAACTGCTTTATGTAATAAGCGAAAGAATAATAAGCTCCTATGCCGGGTCCTTTTTGTTTTTGGTCGTTATGGCCAAACTCTATTACTACATAATCACCTTTTTTCATTTGTGTAAGCGCCTTCTTTAGTCTTAATCCACTTAAAAAAGTGTTCGCTGACAAACCCGATTCAGCATAGTTCGCGATAGCTATCTTTTCATTAAAAAAATACGGCAACATCTGTCCCCAACCCGTATAAGGTTCCGCATCATTATCTACCACCGTTGAATTTCCACAAAGAAAAACTGTCGGGACTTCTGGATCCGGCTCTATCTCTATATAACTTACACGAGGAGCCGGGCCATTAAACTCTAATGTCAGCTTGTCATCCCAGTTCATGCTTGTCCTTTCACGTGGTTTTATTTTTACTTTTTCCTTGCCTTCGATAACCACATTGCGCTTGTTCACCACAAATGTCCGTTTAACCAACTCTCCTTTTCCAGTTGGAAGATTATTAACAAACATTCTGCGTGATTCGGCCCTGACTGTAGTTTTTCCATCGTACTTTTTACTTCCAAGTGTCACTGTCACTTTATAATTTCCATCCGGAACCTTGACAGAGAAAAAGAAAGGAGTGTTACTTTTTCCGTCCCAAGCGGCCATGATGTCATATCCGTAATCTTTTCCCTGAGTAAACTTACTTTCGGGACTTATGGCTATAAAACCCTCCAAAGGTTTCTTGTTACCAGTAAAATCAAACTTAAAAGTTTGAGCTTGGGCATAATCTAGCACAGCCACAAACATACTAAGCATACATATCAATTTTTTCATTTTCAGAATGCTATACTAAGTCTGAAGAAACCTTTTGTACCGTTTGAATTTCGAGTTTGATAAAAATCAGTTTCAGCAGCTCCACTTGGAGTACACATTGGAGAGACCCAGTTATTGGAAGAACCGCGCAAGTCGGATGTCCAATAAAAGTTGTCAGTGCTGTCTTCCCTTACATACTCCGTAAACTGTGTTAATGTTCCACCAGCCTTAACAACACTGGCATTTACCGTCTCATAATTCGCAACCACTTCTTTTAATTCTGTATATGAAGGAATATACCATGTAGAAGCATTTGTCACTGCATTCGCAGAATTATAACTGTCAAGAATAGCTAATGTTTCAGAAACCCCAGTAACCGGTGAATCTGGAGCTGTGTCTAGCTCTGCAGACGCCACCTTCAGTACTTCTGTATTATTATATCCCAACATTCTTTCTCCAGGTGCATTTAAGTTAAGATTTGTTCCTATATATTGTGAAACAGAGGAATTATCTTCATACCAAGTTGAAAAATCATATTTAGTAGTAGCAAAACGAACGGCAGTTCCCTCATTTGCATTATTTATTGCTATAGCAAGACCATTTGTGCAATTAGGAAATCTCGCTTTAAGAATATCTTGTTCCTCAGTATACGAATACAAAACAGAAGGTTGCGGATTACCAACAAAATAAACGACTCCAGCAACCATGCTCTTATATGTTTCAAAATCCGGATCTGCTTTATCTATTACGGTTCCATCTGTCAATAAGAAGTCTCCGATTTCAAGAGTATTAGGAAGTTTTTCTTCGTCTAACGTAAGTTGCTGATTTTCTTCTTGAGTCCAACCATTAATAACTGGTGATGATATGGAAAGAGCCTCACCAGACTCAGCTATTGCAAGATCAACTGTAAAATTATACTCTGTATTTACTGCTAATGCTGTCAAATCTAAGTCACCTCCATATGCTTTCCCGTTATATTCCACCAATACAGATAACTTATGATCAGCCAAATCTGCCACCGGAGGAACTATAAACGATGTAGCCGTGCCAATGGTAAATTCAGACGAAAGGTCACCTGTAGTTTCCGTTGATGTGGTAACATTTCCTGTAGCAGTATCAAACTGACCAGAAGTATACACATTTCTAAGTGTGATTGTTCCACTTGTTGCCGCATTACCTTCATCACTGATAGTAAAATCAATTTTTGACATTTTGTGGCCAAACTGAAAAGATGCATTGGGATTTTCACGTGTCACATCAGCAGTGGCCCACATATAGTCTGCCGGAGTTGTAAAATTTATAATTGCGTTTTCAGATGTGACATCTTCAGAATATGGATAATAAGCAGAATAAGTATAAGTTCCGCTACCTAAAACATAAACAGGGGATGTAGTTACAAAAGCTCCATCTCCATTTTCTGTTACATAAAGAATATTATTATAATTAGCATCTGCACAACTTACACCAATTGGGTCGTTTGGTTCCCAAGAAGTGCCGGAAACACGCGATTCCACCTGATTGATTCCAGCAGAAACAATAAGTTTTTCACCTACTATATCCTGACCCTCGTACTGGTCTTTACGACATCCGCCCAGTGCCAAAGTCACAACTGATAATAAAAAAAGATAATGTCTCATATTTGATTGATTTTTATGGTTAATAGTCATAAGTAAATAAAAGATTATTCCCTTTCACTCTCTATCTGTTATATTCTTAAAATTATGCAGAATACATAAACTGAATTTTCTTTGCAACAGCGCAAAGCTATAATATATCGAGAAGCTCTTCTTATAGAATTATTCACTTTACAAATATTTTTGTCCACATCAACGCTACAATAATCCTGCGTACGATTATATAAAACAAATGTACATTTTTACAATACGCAATAATTGTAAAAACGCATTTTTGTAAAATAAAAAAAAGTATTTTTTACTATGAAGAAGTATTTATCATTACTGCTCTCAATGTGGTTTATCCTTGAAGCCCAGTCACGCGATTACTATATATCGCCAAAGGGAAATGATATCAGCGGAGACGGTTCAAAAGAACACCCTTACGCCAGTCTGACCCCATTTCATGAAAACGTACAACCGGGAGACAATATTATTTTCCGCGGAGGTACTTATAAACCTATTGTCGAAAACTCAATGGGAGATAGAAACGGCATATACTCTTGCGCGTTTATTTTAGACAGGAATGGTGAAGAAAAGAATCCAATAACATATATGGCATACCCGGGTGAACAGCCTGTGTTTGATATGTCGGAATACACTCCTGAAGGCAAACGTGTTTCCGTATTTTACGTAAGTGGTTCATGGCTTCATATAAAAGGACTTGAGGTAACAAATACCCAGGTTACCATTTCGGACGGTACAAACACCCAAAGCGAATGCTTCAGCAACAGAGGAGGAAGCAATAATATATACGAAAATTTGAAAATACATCATGGCATGGGTATTGGATGGTATCTTGTAAAAGGAGGCAACAATCTTGTACTGAACTGTGATGCCTGGTGCAATTACGATGAAAAAAATGGTGGAGGCAATGTTGACGGCTTCGGATGCCACCCCTCAAAAGGAGACACAGGAAATATACTCCGCGGTTGTCGTTCGTGGTGGAATAGCGACGATGGTTTCGACCTTATCCACTCTGCCGAAGCTGTGTGGATAGACAACTGCTGGGCCTTTTACAATGGGTATAAACCTGGAGAATTCAATAGTGCTGCCGACGGTAACGGAATAAAAGCTGGCGGATACGGTATGAGCGAAGACTCGAAAATAGCAGAAGCCATCCCAACGCATAAAGTGACAAACTGTCTGACATACCGCAACAAAGCTGCAGGATTCTATTCAAACCATCATTTGGGCGGAATTATATGGATTAACAATACAGGAGCCTTCAACAGATGGAACTACAATATGGTGAACCGTAAGAGTGCAGAAGAACCCATAGATGTGGAGGGCTATGACCATTATCTGGCAAACAATGTTTCATTTGATGCACGAGAATCAGACTACAAAGCCCTTGATAAAACGAGGTCAACTATCGTCAACAATAGTTTCGGACCAGACATTCTGGACATATCAGAATCTGACTTCAAATCAGTAGACACAAATGAGCTGACAGAGAAAAGACAAGAAGACGGTTCTCTTCCATTGATTGATTTCATGCATCCAGCAGACAATTCCGTATTATCTGAATTGGCAATGGGGTATTCATTTACTGCTCCGGATATGGAAAATACAACAAGTTGGATTATGGCACCCACAATAATAATAAGCGGAAATGAAGCCTGGATAGAAGGCCCTGAAGCGGACAAACTAAATGCGTTCTATGCTAACGGTACAAAATTGAATATATCATCAGACGGGAAAATCGATTTTTCCAGCATTGAAGGTAGCAAAATTGTGCTTAAAGCAACACTATCAACAGGAGTTATAATGACCCAAACTATAAATCGTGAATAACTATGAACAAACCACTGTTACTTATCATCAGTTTTTACATCTTATTACTACTGAATTCATGCAGTACACAGTATCAAGATGAAGAAGCCCTAACTGCTTCTGAAGAAAAATTTACTGCATTAACTTGGAATGAAACAAACATCAATACAGCAGAATCACCACAATGGTGCTTATCACGCTCAAACAATTGGGTAGCATTGACAAACTACAATGAAAAAAAACAGTATTACATAAAATGGGATGGAGGAATGTCGCAGGGGATCAAGAAAAATCCTATATTTAAAATATCCACAAATGGAGAAAGCCCTAAAGATCAATCCATCAAAAGCATGGAGCTTCATTCGGACGGAATATATTGTACTATCACATTCACCGGAGAAAACGGAGAGTCCGGTGTTTTCATCTTTCCTCTCTCCGGTGAATAGAATTTACCATCTAATCTTCAATTATATGTTATCATTATACCCGGATGTGTCGGTATCAGACATCTGGGTATTTTCTTTCTGATATACGCTCGGCGCCTTACCAAACTGCGCCTTAAAGCATTTATTGAAATATGCCGGATTCGAGATACCTACCCTATATGAAATTTCAGTGATACTAAGGTTTGTGGTCAGAAGCATTTCTGCCGCTTTCTTCATTCTTATTACACGCAAATATTCTTTCGGTGCATAACCTGTCACTCCTTTTACTTTTTTAAAGAAAATAGTACGTCCCATTGCCATATCTGCGGCAAAATCATCAACCGAATAGTCTGTATTATCGAGTTGCTTTTCTACTATCTTTGTCAACTTATCAATAAAATCTTTATCCTTTTCACCCATTGGAAGCTGCGGTTTAGCCATCGTCGGACTAGCCGAAAACTTAGCAAAAAGATTCTCTCTCTGTTCTATCAGTTTTGCTACAATTACCTTTAAATATTTAAGATTGAATGGCTTGGTGACATAAGCATCAGCTCCGCTTGTCACACCCTCTATCCTGCAGTCATCATTATTCAGAGCGGTCAACTGAACAATCGGAATATGACTGGTTGCAAAATCCTCCTTCAAAAGACGTGTCACTTCAAAGCCCGACATATCAGGCATCATTACATCGCATATTATAATATTTACATCATTATTTCGAGCGGCTTCCAATCCGCTATTTCCATCGCTGGCTGTCAATACGATAAAAGAAGATGCAAATTCCGCACTAAGGAACGAACGGATATCCGTATCATCATCTATAATGAGCATTTGTTTTTTGTCATTAGAGTTGTACACATCGGAAGTTACCTCCTGTACAAACTGCTCCGGCTTGAATATCGTGTCTAACCGAGGACGCCCAATCCCATTTTGGAGTTCATTTCCCGACTGCAACATATCGGCAGGCAGCTCAACAGTAAAAATTGAACCACCTGATGGATTATCATTATGATAAATCAAACCTTTATGCAACTGTACAAGTCCGAATGTCAAATGCAAGCCTACACCTATACTGTTAGGTGACATTGCACTCTGCATGAAACGTGAAAATAACTGTTGCTTTTTATCCTTTGCGATACCTACTCCGTTATCTATGACCTGAATTATTATTTTTTTCCGTTCATACTCTACCTTAATCGAGAAATCAACCTTTCCACCTTCGCGGGTATATTTTAACGCATTAGAGATAAGATTGTTTGCTATCTTGTCAAGGACACCGCGATCGACATTCATAATAAACTCATCACAATCGGATATAAAACGGAATTCAAGATGCTTTGAAAAGGCTTCTTCCCTAAAATTCTCGTATATTTCCTTTAGAAATCCTATCACGTCCGTGGGTTCTGGATATATCACCAGCTTGTTCTTTTCTACCTTTCTAAACGTCAGCAATTCCTCAATCAAGCGCAACATCCTTCTGGAATTCTTGTCAAGAGTTAACAATGGAACATTCAGCCCGCTTAAAGAGACTTCAGGATAGTTCTCCTTAAGCGACTGAAGCTTATCATGCAGTTTCTCCAATGAAATCTGTATCAAAGTCAATGGGGTACGAAACTCATGAGATATATTTGTAAAGAATTCAAGCTTATAGTCGGTCAGCTGTTCCTCAACCTTTATTTTATTGTTCAACTCGTTTATACGCTGTACTACATAAAAAATAATATATACTCCGGATATTATAAATATGATATAAATAGTTTTCATCCACCAGCTTGCCCACCAAGGAGGTGAGACGATGATATTACATTCTATCCTTTTATCCCATCTGCCCGCATTACCCATAGCCTCTACAAGAAGACTGTAACTGCCAGGTTCAAGATTTTTTAATGAGATATTATTATGCACGGATGGATGCCCCCAAACTTTATCCAAAGGCTCCACTTTATATCTGAACTTTGTTTGCTTAGGCCATTCAAAATCAAAAGTTGAAAATTCGAAATCCAGACTATTTTTGTCGTATGAAAGATAAATGTTATACACCCCGTCTTTCAATACGATATTATTGCCGTCCGGAATAAAAGGTATTTGTTCTCCATTTATATTAAATGAAGTAACAGTAATAGGAATATGCGACTCATCTACTGCGATTTTCCTCAAATCTACAGTATAGGCCCCACTGTTTGTGCCAAGTAAAAGACGCATATCATCCAAAAGCACTGCGCTATTTGCTACATGTATGTTGCCCGATGGCGTAGACATGAATATAAAACTTTCCACATTCAACGTATGTGTGTTTATACGCGATACCCCATATAAAGTGGTGGCCCAAATATACTCGTCATTTTCTTTCACGAAAGCCTGGACATTGTTATGTCCCAAACCTGACTCCGTACCAATATGCCTCACATTGGGATTGTTTTCACTCCCATTAAAATCTAAAATTGTAATACCATTATTAGCCTCTCCTATCCATATACGCCCCTGCGAGTCCTCGATGAAACAATGAACTTCATTGGAACGAAGCATTCCATTGTCAATATTATACAGTTGCGCAGAATAACCTTTATCGAACATCCTTTCAGGATTCACCCTATACGCACCTGTATTTGTAGCTATCCAGATATAACCCTCTGTATCCTCAATTATAGATCTCACACGACGCTGCCCGTAATCTCCATTCAAATAATTGAATTTAGAATACCTCGTTCCGTCATCTGTAGGAACCAACACATCTACCCCAGAGTTAAACGTACCAACCCACAACCACCCTTTGCTGTCAGCAAACAAGGTAAAAACATCGTTACTGGAAAGACTTATATTAGTTCCAACATTTTTCTTACCATTCAAAATCAAACCTTCCACCCTTGTAGCTTCCCAATAATTACCATGATGGTCAACTGCCACGTCATAGATTACAGCATTTCTATTAGAAACATCACATTCGCTCAAATCAGCATTATACCGGTAAAGCTTACCATCGCGCGTAGAAACCAACACACTGCCGTCGTTGATTTTTTTTATCATCCTCACTCCTACCTCTCCCATTTCAGAAGATGAAAAATCAACGACAGAAACACCTTCATTATTCGTTTCAAGCATCATCACACCACCATTTTCTGAACCAATCCATATATTACCGCGATTGTCAATAGCGGATGTCAAAAGCTTATCCGTAGTAAGAATCTGATAATTAGCTCCCTGCGTAGATATATGTTCAAACGTCTCCTCTTCTGGAGAAAAGATAAAAAGCCCGTTCACACCTGTAGTTATCCATGCCCTGCCCTCATTGTCACGCGTCACAGAATAACGTTCCATATCAATCAGGTTAATAATATTCTCCGGCAGCAAACGCAAAGGTATCAGCCTCTCTTTTCTTGAATCAAAAAAATATAAAAAGCCGCTTCCATTATAAATCCAATAATCTCCATTATTGTCCAATATCGTCTTACCTGATACCACATCAAGGTTCTTGGGAGTAAGCTTTATCTGAAATGTACGTTTATCAATCTCCATTCCACCCCTTGAGGAGGTAACATACCACTTCCCTTCTGTTTCATACACTCCAGGCAAATCATTTCTATACATCACTCCATCAATTCTTCCTATCAACGACAGCTTATCATTTCTGTCAATCTTCACCATATCACCGTTTGTAGCAATTAACAAAGTAGCTTCCTGTGATGGAAGTATCCATTGATAAAGGCGTGTATTATCAACACAAGTAACCGTGCCGGACTTGTAAACATTAAGTCCTTTATCCGTACTTATATAGAAACGGTTCTGATAGTCCTGCTCTATCAAAAACACATTATCTGACAATAACTTTCCGTTTTCCACATTCAGCAGTTCTGGACTGATAGCGTCATTATTATGAATTATACGTTTTGCCCCGGCTTCTCCCCACATCCAGATAGAATTATCACCAAATTCCTTTATATATCTATAATGTTCCTTACTATTACCGGGAGAATAAAAATCTACATACCTGCCGGTATTGGGATTGAGACAGGCAACATTATCATTGTATCCTAATATCCATAAAAAGCCCCTGGAATCTTCCATCAGGTCACGCAACTGAAACTCAGGAGTATTAAATTTAGCCTCAAGAGGCGAATACTTTATAATGTTGTATCCGTCATAACGTGACAAACCATTAAAGGTCGCAAACCATATATATCCTCGCTTATCCTGATATATTTTACGGACTGTATTGTCAGACAACCCATTTGTAGTCGCAAACTTTATAGAGCGCAAATCAAGAGCTAAAAGGTGTGACACGCCTGAGATGAGCAACACGACTGCCATACAAAAGAAATATTTATTATAGCTTATTCCAGACATTATTAAAAAATATAGACAAACTTATACGGCTCTTTCATTTAAAGCCAGTACTGCCCAAGAAGTACCGGAGTCCTGCCCCGGAAGTACTGGAGTACTCTCAAGAAAGTACTGGAGTACTGCCCAGGAAGTACTGAAAGACAGAACTTGTATTAAATGAAAGAGCCGTAACAAACTTACAGAAAAGTATTCTTTTTCCAATGGTTATGCAGACTTTATTTCACACAAAAATACAGACACCCATACATATACCTGTATTTCTAAGCCCAATTATAAAATCATAGATTGGCAAGTGTAATTTCTATTGTGTATATATATACTCCTCCCCCTACAGAATGAAATGACAAATCGACCGGTTCTTTTACATTATCCTTTACTTTCCATATATTCGTTACCTTCCCGACTGCCGGGATGCCACCGCTCACAAGTTCCAGATATTCCATACTATCTGAGGTTAGCGCCCTCTCTTCCTTCACTGATTCTGTGGTAATGGCAATAGTCTGTCCGGAAGATACTTTAGGTATAATTAGTGAAATATTGTCACTATACAGACAAATATATTTTCCGGGCTTCAAAATAACCCTATTGGCAGAAGGAGATTTGAAAAATAAGCCTTCCGTCTCCTTGACTTTACTTCCATTATGCTTTAATTCCTGCAATAAAGACATAGATGGCCGGTATCTATACCCCATGTTCTTAAATTCTACCCATTCGGCATCACTGTTCAGTTGTGAGACAGTATTCTCATCCCAAGGTGAATTAAAATGCCATTGGCGCTCATCCTCAACCTTAATATTATCGGTAACAGAAACAATATGCGGCTTTTCTACATTGAGAACTTTTCCTTTAACCAATCCCAATTCCACCAGTTTATTATACATCATCTTCCCAACATATTCAGTCCATTGCCCATCAAAATGGAGAGCATCACTGCGTAAACCAGCATCTTTAAGATCTATGACATACACATTTGGCAATTCACCGGCTACTCGAAACTGTGCTTTCTCCACCTCTGCATTATATTGTTTGGAGCCATGTGGCACTGTACCTAAAATAAAAGGCAAAGTTTTATCTTTTTCATCACCGGTTACCCAATATATCTGTTCACGCATGAAGGTTATCATCTCCTTAAAATTCTTATAATATTCACCCGCTTTCCGACGGTCACTCTCTCCTTGATGCCACATAATGGCCTTTACATCATATCCCTGAGAAAGTTTTGAGAGCGTTACTTCCGCACAATCCTTAAATCCCTCTATCAACGAAAGGGTCAAGGACTTTCCTTCATCAATATTTCCGCGATAAGCCTTATTGGCACTAATCCATTCTTTATCGGCATACCATACAGGAAGATGAGCATGTGTTGCTCCTAAGGCGATGGATGTACCTCCATAAGCACATTTAATTGCATAAAAATCCGTTAATAACGCTTGCTCTATATAATAGTTAGTAATGTCGCAAAAGGCAAAACGCTTACCAAATTTAAACTCGGAAAATGTCCCGTCACTCTTCGAAGTAACATTTGCGTAGTACAAATATTTATAACCATCATGCAGATAAGGAGGCAGAAACTCTATCGTTTCTCGACCATCCGCATTCGATTGTCCCGCAATTAAAAACACACTAGCTGGATCTTGAGCAAACAAACCAGTAATTACAAATGACACAAATGTCAAAACAAAAATTCTTAAAGTTTTCATAGATTATATTTTGGGGCGAATTTAACAGCTGAGTATTTTTCGCACCCGATAAAAAAGTTCATTACTTATGTAATTTCATACACAATGATACATATTCACATAATTAATGACAAATAAATCACAAAATTCAATGAAATATCTCCTATATAAAACCACAAATTTCATATAATCACGTAATTACATTAACATCGTATATCGCAAATATGAAAAAATACAAGCCATTGGACTATTATACAAGTATTTTGTACTTAAATACATAACTGTGTTTCATAATCGAAGTAATTTTGGACAAACAAAATTTAAGCCAAATGAAGCTATTTACATTAATACTATTAACCGCAGCACAATGGATGATTATATCACCCATAAAATCACAGTCAAGGATAATAGAGTTCGAAACGCCTAAAATGAAAATTTTTCTTCCACCCAATAATACGGGTAACGGCAAGGCTATAGTAGCTTGTCCCGGAGGAGGGTATTCACATCTGGCACAAAACCATGAAGGATATTATTGGGCTCCTTTTTTCAACAACCTTGGTTTTGCATACGCAGTTGTAGAATACAGAATGCCTAACGGTGATAAATCTATCCCAATGAGTGATGTGAAACAATGCTTTCAAATAATAACAGACAGCGCCGCCGCATGGAAAATAGATCCTGAGATGGTAGGAATAATGGGCTCATCGGCAGGAGGACATTTAGCTTCCGCAATCGCCACACATCCCACAAAAGATTGCAATCCATATTTCCAGATTTTATTTTATCCGGTGATTTCACTTGAAAGCGAAATCACCCATAGAGGTACAAGAAAAGGATTCTTAGGCGAAAATCCAACCAAAGAAGAAGTAAAAGAATGGTCTTCAGACCAAAAAATCACACAAGAGACACCACCCACTTTCATTGCCTTATGCAGTGACGACAAAGTCGTAAAACCCGTAAATAGCTTACTATACTACAAAGCTTTAATTGACAATAAAGTTCCTGCCGCCATGTTTATATATCCCACAGGAGGACATGGATGGGGATACAGAACAAAATTCAAACAACATGACCAGATGCTTCAGGAACTGACAGCATGGCTCAAAACAATCAAAAACAAAAAACAAAAATAATACTATCATGAAAAGATTTGCTTTTAAAATGTACCTGAAATCCGGCTTCGAAGCTGAGTATGAAAAGCGCCACTCCCAATTATGGCCAGAGTTAAAAAAACGAATTTCAGAGTCTGGAATAAAAAACTATTCTATTTTCTGGGACAAAGACACCAACATCCTTTTTGGTTACCAAGAAACTGAAGGCGATGCCAACTCACAAGATGCTGAAGCAGCAGACGAGATAACTTGCCGATGGTGGGATTACATGGCAGACATCATGGAAGTAAATCCAGATAACTCCCCCGTAACAATACCGGTAAAAGAAGTGTTTCATCTTGATTAAAATAACAAATGAAAAAGTTTTTTCTATCATTAGCAATCGGAGCTGCAAGTGTATGCTCGTTTGCTCAAGCTAAATACGATTTCTCACGTCTTAAGATGGAAGATTTGGGACGTGGAGTAG
>OGZB01000969.1_pt1 | contig 17307 bp, 10 predicted proteins | sample 1576691 | NCBI WGS metagenome assembly OGZB01 (sample SAMEA3541479, study PRJEB24748) | human gut metagenome | biome: human gut; feature: human-associated habitat; material: faeces | place: China | collected 2012
TACTATGGCTATGCACGTCAGGACAGACGCCCTCGTTCCACTCGTGTGGGGGCCGGGGTTTCCCCCGGCCCGGCAAAAGTCAGTTTTTCGTCACGCGGCGCAGGATTTCATCCAGCAGGCGCATGGCAAGATCGACCTCTTCGCGCGTGATGTTCAACGACGGCGCAAGGGTGATCACATTCTTATAGTAGCCGCCCACGTCAAGGACAAGGCCGTACCGCTTGCCGTCGACCATGAGGTCGCCCTTGATGCCCTCGTCCACGATGCGGTCCATCATGGCCTTGTCGGGGGTGAAGCCGTCCGCCGCGCAGATTTCGGCGCGCAGGGCAAGGCCGAGGCCGTCCACGTCGCCGATGATGGCGTAGCGGGACTTCAGCTCGCGCAGGCCCTCAAGGAAGTAGGCGCCCATCTCGCGCACGCGGGTTTCGTAGTCCTCTTCCGCCAGCATCCGCATGGTTTCGAGGGCCACCGCCGTGCCGAGGGGGTTGCTGGCAAAGGTCGAGTGCGTGGAGCCGCAGGGGAACACCTGCGGATTGATATACCGTTCCTTGGCCCAGATGCCCGCGAGGGGGTTCAGGCCGTTGGTCATGGCCTTGCCGAAGACCACCACGTCCGGGGTGATGCCGAAGTTCTGGAGGCCCCAGAGCTTGCCGGTACGGTAGAAGCCCATCTGGATTTCGTCGTCCACGAGCATGATCTTGTGCTCGTCGAGGACCTTCTTGAGGCGCGGGTAATAGCCGTCCGGCGGGATCACATAGCCGCCCGTGCCCTGGATGCATTCCACATAGAACGCGGCGTATTCGGCTTCCCCGGCCTTGGGGTCCCACACGCCGTAATATTCGGTTTCGAACAGGCGCTCGAACTGGTCGGCGCAGAACATGCCGCAGTCGTCGCGGCGCTTGCCGTAGGGGCAGCGGAAACAGTACGGGAAGGGCACGAACAGCGCGCGTTCCCCGAAGTGCCCGTAACGGCGGCGGTAGCGGTAGGAGGAGGTGATGGACGACGCGCCGAGCGTGCGCCCGTGGTAGCCGCCCTCGAAGGCGATCATGAGGCTCTTGCCGCCGCAGGCGTTGCGCACGAGCTTGAGGGAGTCCTCAATGGCCTGCGAGCCGCCAACGTTGAAGTGTACGCGGCCCTCTTCGCCCCACGCGTCCCTGATGGATTCGCAGAGCATGGCGGCGAGTTCGATCTTTTCCTTGTGCAGGTACTGGGAGGCGACCTGCGGCAGCGTGTCGATCTGGCGCTTCAGGGCATCGTTCAGGCGCGGGTTGGCATAGCCGAAGTTGACGGCGGAATACCACATCTGGAGGTCGAGATAGGGCTTGTCCTCGTAATCGTACAGGAACGAGCCGTTACAGCCCGCGAACAGCTTCGCCGGCTCCAGATAGTGCACGGTGTCGCCGTAGGAGCAATACCGGGATTCGGCTTCGAGAAGCGCCTTTTCGTCTGCTTTCGTGGTCTTCAAGACATTCTCCACAGGTTGGGGGTGAAATGTGAAAGGGGCCGGAGATCTTGGGGAAAGGAGGGATGCAGGTTCAAACAATCCCCTTCGAAATGGAATTTGTTCCAAAGGCAAAGCTCTCCGCCCTAGGCAGCCGGAGCCGCGGCGGGCGCGGCGATGGGCTTCGGCAGGGGTGCGCCGAACGCCTCAAGGATGTCGAAGAAATCAAGATAGGTGAAATACGGATACCCTTCGGCGGCACAGCGGCGGTGCAGGGCCTTGCCCTGCCGGGCCAGCGTGAACGAGGCCGAGCGCGCCAGACAGCAGTCGGAAAGCCCGTCTCCGATGAGCAAGGTCTTGCCGTCCCCCGAGACGGCCTCGGCAACGCCGCACTTGCACACCCCGGAAGCGCAGCCTTCGCGTCCGTAGGGGAATTCGAGGCGGTAGGCCCCTTCCCTGTAGACCATGCGGTTGGCGACCACGGGGACATGGCGCAGGCCGTGCCTGTTCAAGATGCGCTTGATGGGGTAGTCCATGCCGTCGCTCACGATGCCGAGGGGGATGCCTTTCGAGCGGCTGTACCGCACGAACTCCACGAAACCGCCGGTGACGGGGACCGTGTCCAGAAAGGCGTCCAGCCGCTCCAGCGGAGCCTCGATGAGCGGGATCTGCCGCTCCATGCACTGGCGGGCCGAGATGGCACCCCGCACCCATTCGTCCTCGATGGTTTTCCAGGCTGGCCGGGCGAACCGTTCGAGGATCGCGTCGGTCACGTCGAACGGCGTGACGGTGCCGTCGAAATCGCAGATGACGGAATACGGCCCCGCCGCGAAATCGGGCAACTGGAACACGTCTTGCTTCTCCGTGAAGGGGTGATCGGTATGCATGTGGAAACTCCGGGCTGTTTCCCCAAAATAAGCAAACAGCGTGCCACGGCGCCGGAAATCCGGGGAATGCCATTGCTTCCCCTATGATTGCAAAAAAAGGCGCGAGGCGGCGAAAACCGCGGGGATCGAGAGGAAGCAACATAAAATGAAGGAAACGAGCTACAAAAAATGGAGCTTGCTACAGGAAATGGTGTTAGACCCCGCCCAGCGGCTGCGCTATGCTGGGCCACACAACATGCGGTAGTCTCCGTCCCCCGGTTATCCTTAATAATATACGCTGTTCAGGGCGGGTTATGAAGTATTTTCGCGGATTGAAGATATCGCTCGTCGCCAAGCTGGTGCTGGCCTTCGTCCTGGTGGCGGTCATACCCATGCTGGTGGCGAGCAAGATCACCACGGAGCTCATCGCCGATGTGGTGAACAGGAACATCGAGCGCTGGCTCGGGGAAGCCACGACCTACATGCGCCACAGCGTCGAGGAAACGCACGAGCGCCTCAAGGCCGTGAGCCGCCTCCTCGATACCCGCTTCGACGGCAAGACGACCCTCAACAAAAGGGAAGCCGCGGCCCTTTCCTTTATGGATATCGACGCGCTGTGGCTCCGGGACGCGGAGGGGGGGCTGCTCTACGCCACCCTGCCCGAAGGCCGGATCGCGGAGCCGCTGTATCCCGGCGCCCTGTTCAGCTGGGTCCTCATGGCCGACGGTACGCGGCGGGTCGCCGTCACGAGCGAACGGGCATTCACGGCGGACGACGGCAAGGTCCGTACCCTCCAGCTTGCCAGCTGGTTCAGCATCGATTACTCGGACAGCAGCGCCAGCGGCCCGGTGATCCTGCGTATCTTCCTGCCGGAGGGCGGCACATTCCGGCAGGTCTATTCTTCGGCCTCGGACAAGCGTTTCCACATCCCGCGCAGCGCCTTGGAAGAGATCGGGAAAGGGGCCTCAACCGTCTTCATCCCCGAACCCGACTGGACCGACGACACCCCCGGCGCGCATTCCCTGATCGCCGTGGCGCGCGGCGAAAACGGCGAGGTCCAGGCGCTGTTCGTCACCTCCGCCCTCCTGCTCCCCTTCCGGGGCTGGCTGGCGAGCCCGGTGCTGTTCTGGGGCTTTTTCATCTTCGGGACCCTGCTCTCGGCGGGGATCGGGTACGTGCTGGCCCGCAGGCTGATAAGCCCCCTCCGCCAGCTCAACGAGGGCGCGCGCGACATCGCCGCCGGAAAGCTCGACTGCCAGCTTCCCGTCCGGGGGAACGACGAGATCGCCGAGCTGACCGCCGGTTTCAACGTCATGGCGCGGCAGCTGGAAATCATGCGGCACGAGAGCATCAAGTCCGCCCGGCAGGAGCGTTCGCGTATGCTCGGCGAAATAGCCCTCGGCTTCGCCCACGAGATCCGCAACCCCCTCGTGGTCATCAAGACCTCCGCCGAAGTGGTGCTCGCGTCCCTCGCCGTCAAGTCGCGGGAAGTCCGGCTGCTCGGCTTCGTGGTTGAAGAAGTGGCCCGCATCAACAACCTGATTTCCGAGTTCCTGGCCTTCGCCAAGCCCTCGCCGCTGAAACTCGAATATTTCCCGCTGTCCCCGCTGATACAGGAAATCGCGGAACTGAGCTCCGCCGAAATGGACAAGCGCGGCATCCGGTACAGCTTCTCCAACGAGGCGGAGGACGACCGGGTCCTCGGCGAGCGGAGCCAGATCCGGCAGGTCCTGCTCAACCTCGGGCTGAACGCGATGGACGCCATGCCGCAAGGCGGCACCCTCTCCGTGCGCCTGTACGCGGAAGGCGGGCAGATCCGCATCGAACTCAAGGACACGGGCTGCGGCATCCCCCCGAATCTGCTGTCCACAATCCATATGCCCTTCATCTCGACCAAAAAGAACGGGCTTGGCCTCGGCCTGTCAAAAGCCTATGCCATTATTGAAGAACACGGCGGCAGCATCTCCTGCTCAAGCACGGTCGGGGAAGGGACCGTATTTACCGTGTGCCTGAACAGGTAAGGCGGCTTCCTTTTGAAAGCCATACGGTTTCAGGGGAAGGGAGGGGTTCCGTTCCGGCGGGGTTGAGGAGGGAGGAGCTTTTCCGGGAAAGGCGCTTCCCCCCAACACCCCAATATCATTTCACAAGCAATGCTGTCCCAGCAAACGGCGGAATCATGTATACAATCCTCATCGTCGACGACGAAGCGAACCTTTTGGAAGTGCTGGCCGTAGCCCTCGAAAACATGGGCTACGGCACGGTCACGGCGGAAACGGCCGAGGAAGCGCTGGCCGTACTCGAAGAACGGGAAGTGCACCTCGTCCTGAGCGATCTCCGGCTTCCGGGGCTGAGCGGGCGCGAGCTGATGGAAAAGGTCAAGGCCGCCAACCCGGATCTGCCCGTGGTGATCATGACCGCCTACGCCTCGCTCAAGGAGGCTGTGGAGATCATCAAGGAAGGGGCGTTCGACTACACGGTGAAGCCGTTCGAGCTCGACGCCCTCGAAGCCACCATCGCCAGCGCGCTGCGGTATTACGCGCTCGGGCGGGACAACCGGGATCTGCGCGAACAGCTCCAGACCGCCTCGGCCGGGCAATTCGTCGGGCAAAGCCCGGCCTACCTCGCCCTGCTGCGCAACGTCAGGGAAGTCTCGGCGAGCAGCGCCAACGTGCTCATCACCGGCGAATCCGGCACCGGCAAGGAAGTCGTGGCCAAGGCCATCCACTACGGCGGCCCGAGGGCCAAAGCCCCCCTCGTGACCATCAACTGCGCCGCCATCCCCGAACAGCTCCTCGAAAGCGAGCTGTTCGGCCACGCCAGAGGCGCGTTCACGGGCGCCACCAGCAACCGCAAGGGGCGCTTCGCACAGGCCGACGGCGGCACGCTGTTCCTCGACGAAATCGGGGACATGCCGCTGGCGCTCCAGGCGAAGATCCTGCGCTGCATCCAGGAGAAGGCCATTGAGCCCGTCGGCTCCAACACCACGCAAAAGGTCGACGTGCGCATCATCGCCGCGACCAACCAAAACCTCGTCGAAGCCATTGAAAAAGGGAAGTTCCGCCGCGATCTGTATTACCGGCTCAACGTCTACCCGATCATCATGCCGTCGCTCAGGGAACGCAAGGAAGACATCCCCCTCCTCGCCGAGCACTTCGCCCTCCGCGCCGCCGGGGAGATGGGCAAAGTCCCGGTGACGTTCACGGAGGCGGCCCTTGAGATCCTCAAGAACCATACGTGGCCGGGCAACATCCGCGAACTGGAGAACTGCATCGAGCGGCTCACGATCATCGCCTCCGGCACCGCCATCACCCCGGAACGGCTGGCCTCCTGCGCCGTGCCCGGCGGCGGGGACGCAAGCCGCCCCTCCGCGCCCGGCTCCGCCTTCCCGCTCGATCTCGATCGGCAGCTCGCGGAAACGGAACGCGACCTCATCCTGCGGGTGCTCGAAGAAACCGGGGGCGTGCAAGTCAAGGCGGCGGAACTGCTTAACATTTCAGAGCGGAGCATGTGGCACCGCATCAAAAAGCTCGGCATCAACATCATCAATAAAAAGGAAATGATATGACGCCCTTTCCGAACGGAACCGGCCCCGCCAACGCGGACACGGGCCCACCCGCTCCCCATGCCGCCGCTGGTACCGGGGGCACCAGCGCCATCGGCGGCGCACACGGGCGGCCATGCCTTTCCGGGGCGGCCTTCCGCCGTTTCACCCTGCCCGCCCTGCTGGGCGTGCTCCTGCTCGCCGCGCCCCTCCACGCCGCGTACGGGACGGAATCCGGCACCCCACCCTCCGGAGACATGGAATGGAAAGGCGAAGCGTCCACCCCCTCCAGGCGCTGCCCAACCCTCCCCTTCGACGGGGAACTCACCCTCGGCGCGGGCGGCAGCGTGAGCAGCTCCCCCTACAAGGGCTACGGCCCGGACTGGCTGCCGTTCCCCATGATCACCTATGAGGGGGAACGGTTCTTCATCCGGGGGTATACGGCGGGCGTCAAGATCATCAACCTGCCCTACTTGGAGCTTTCCGCCTTCGCCGGATACGACAGCACCTCTTTCGAGGCTTCCGAATCCTCCAACCGGCGGCTGCGCAGGCTTGAGGACCGTTCCCCGTCCGCCCAGGCCGGGATGGAACTGCGCCTGCTCTCGCCTTACGGCATGTTCCATGTTAGCGGGGCCGGGGACGTACTCAGCCACAGCAATGGCTTCAACGGCGACATCGGCTTCATCCAGTCCATAGAATTCGGGCCGCTGGAACTGCTCCCCGCCGTCGGCGCCTACTGGAGCGACGCCCGCTACAACAGCTATTACTACGGCGTGACCCGGAAGGAAGCCCGCAAGAGCGGCCTCGGCGCCTATGCGCCGGGCTCGGGCTTTGCCCCGTATGTAAGCTTCGCCATCGACTACAGCCTCACGGAGCAGTGGGAACTGTTCTGCCAGGGGGAGGTGACGTTCCTGAGCGGCGCGGTCAAAGACAGCCCCATGGTCGGGGAAACGCACACGCAAAGCCTCACCCTTGGCCTGACCTACACGTTCTGACCGGGCGCGGAGGCGGGGAACCATACGCGAGGGAAAAATGCTTCTCCTGTTCCTCACGTTCGGGCTGTTTTTCCGGGGGCTGGGCAAGCTTGTCCAGCCCGACGCGCTGCCGGGCCCCCGGATGCTTCTCTTTCTCGCCGTCTCCGCACCGTTTGCGGCGCTGCGGAATCCGCGAAAGGCTTTGACAACCATCCATAAAAGAACGATACTCTCCCATAAACGGAGTTTACCGCTCTATGTTGAATGATTATCTGAAAAGCCCGCGCGACGTGCGGCTCGAGCTGGCGGAACGGGCCAAGGCCGAACGGCTGCGCCAGAACCTCACGCAGGAAGCCTTGGCCCATGCCGCCGGGATCAGCCTGTCCACGCTCCGGCGCTTTGAAAAGACCGGGGACATCGCGCTGGCCTCGTTCGTGGAAATCGCGTTCGCCCTGCGCCGCATGGACGGGTTCGACGCCCTGTTCCCCGAACCCCCGGTGCACAGCCTGTTTGAAGCCGCGCCCCGCGAACGCAAGCGCGCGAGGAGGCCCGATGCGTCTTGAAGTATATCTGAATGCCCGGGGCGAAAGGCGGTTCGTGGGCTTATTAGAGGAGCGCGGCGGGGACATCCTGTTCGAGTACGACAAGCGCTTCCTCGATTCGGGCATTGAACTCTCGCCTTTCCTGCTTCCCCTGCGGCCCGGGGTGGCGTCCGATCCGAAACGGACGTTCGACGGGCTGTTCGGCGTCTTCAACGACAGCCTGCCCGACGGCTGGGGGCTGCTCCTGCTGGACCGCCTGCTGCGGCGCAGCGGCCTGCCGCTGGAACGGATCACGCCCCTGTCCCGGCTCTCGCTGGTGGGGAGCGGCGGCATGGGCGCGCTGGAATATGAGCCCGTGACCCCGGACCCCGACCCGCTGCCCGAACGCATCGATCTGGACGGCGTGGCCGAAGAGGCGTGGCGCACCCTCAATGAGGACCCGCTGCCCGTGGAGACGCTGCGCACGCTCATGGCCCTGAACGGCTCCTCCTGCGGGGCGCGGCCCAAGATCATGGTCCGGGTGTCCGGCGACAGGCGGCTCATCGTGCCCGACGCCGTCGCCGAGCCCGGCTGCGATCCGTGGCTGATCAAGTTCCCGGCGCGCCATGACGATCCCGCCATCGGCAGGATGGAATACGCCTGTTCCCTCGCCGCGAAGCGGGCGGGGATCGAGATGCCGGAGACAGCCCTCTTCCCCGGCAGGGACGGGGCCGCCTACTTCGGCGTCCGGCGCTTCGACCGCGAGGACGGCGGCAAGGTGCATGTGCATACCGCCTGCGGGCTGCTGCACGCCTCGCACCGGTACGCCTCCCTCGACTACGAAAACCTGTTCCGGCTGGGAAAATCCCTCACCCGCAATCCCGAGGACGTGGAAAAGCTGGTCCGGCTCATGGCGTTCAACGTCAGGCTCGGCAATCAGGACGACCATTCCAAGAACTTTTCCTTCCTCCTCGATGCGAAAGGCCGCTGGCGGCTGGCCCCGGCCTATGACCTCACCCCCTCGCGGGGCGTGGGGGGGGAACAGACCTGCATGGTCAACGGCAAGGGGCGGGACATCACGGACAAGGACATGATCGCCGCGGCCTCGGTCGTGGACGTGCCCGCCCGCACGGTAAAGGCCATCCTCGAGCAGGTCGGAGAGGCCGTCGCCGCGCTCCCGGCCATCCTCGCGGAGGTTTCCGGCTGACGGAACCTCGCCTTCCGCATTCCCGGACATCGGCCTCTCCGCCGATCCGATCAAGAGGCCCATGCCGCGCCCGCGGGCGGCTTCCCGGATACCGCCCCGCTTCCACGCGCCGGGAAACGCCCCATAATGCCCCATATTCCCTCGTGTTATGCTACCAGCCGCCTCAACACGCCGGGGCTCCCGTGGAAGAGGCCGCGAGCCCGGCGGCATTGGGCGGAGCGTACCCGGGGCACACGGGAAAAACGTTGGCACCGCCTCTATCGATGGAGGCTATCTCCAGCCCATGCGCGGCCCCGCCCCGGATGGCCCGGCGCAGGCCATCCCCGCCCGGAAGCGCGCGGCCTCCCGTCCGGATGCTTCCCCGCATCCCGCGGAAAAGCGGGAACGGCAGGCACGGCCCTCATCGTCCGGGGAACCGCCTTTTCCGCATCCGGAGAAGGTGTTGCGGGAACAGCTTCGGCTGGTTATGACTTCTCTGAGCACGGATTTTGCTTGAGCCTTTTGCATGAAGCGCCCGCACGGAAATCCCGGCAACGTCGTTGGCAGGCCCGTGCGGCATGTTCCGCCGTTTTGCGGCATGACAAGGAGTCGGACAATGGACGCTACCATACAGGGATTGCGGCTGCCGGAAGGGTTCGCGGGGATGCTTGAAGACAACGGCCTGCCGTTGCCTCCCCTGCCTCTGGAGGCCATCAACGAACTGGAACAGACCGACGAATGGTTTTTCGCCACGGACGGGCGCGCTCTCCGGGCTTGCCGGGCTTTACCTTGAGGATCTGGACGCCGTCTTCGACAGCCCCGAAGCGCCGCAAGGCCTCAGGGAAGGCCCCGTCCGCTATCTTGGCTGCGGGCTCCTCGGCGGGGGGCTCCAGAGTTGGCAGTTCCGCTATCTGCTGGATGCGGGCCGCCTGCGCCTCGGGCTGTCGCTTCCGTGGGGGGGCGCATGGAACGATCCCGAAACGGAACGCCTGTCCCTTGAGGCGGCTTGCAGCTTTATCGAGGCCTGCCAAGCCTGCCTGCCCCAATCGGGCGTGCTGAACGTCGTCCTCGACGCCGAGCGCTGCGTATGGCGTCTGGACACCCCGGAAGGCGACGTGCAGCAACAGGGCGAAGGCCTGTATGCCCTGCTGGATCTGATGCAGGGGCTCGATTCCGGGCTTGTCGGCATGTCCAACGTCAACTGGATGCGCGTCTAGCGCACGGAGGCCACCATGAGCTCCACGATTTTCACCGCGACGTCCGGGACTTCCATCAGCGTCGATCCCCATGCGGACGTCGAAGGCGCCGGGCAGCAAAACCCCGCAGTTCCCCACGACGCCCAGAACGGGGCGCCGGCCCCCGGAAACCCGCCCAATGAGGATCTCGTCCAGGCCGAGGCGCGGCTGCGCCAGATGCTGGACACCGCCCTTGACCGTTCCGGCGGGCTGCGGGGCATCGGCGGGGATCTGTACGACGCCATCAAAACCGAAATCCCCCGACCCAAAGTCTTCCACGGCGGCTTCCGCATCCACTCCGCCATGCTGAAGGCCGCCAACGCCTGCGACGTGGCGGCGGCGAACCTGCGCCGCATCCCCATCGCGGACTTCCACGCCAATCCGCTTCCCGATGCCGCCTTCGCGGCGCTGGAAGCGTTCGTCGGCGCGCAGAACGAACTCTACACCCAGATCGGCGCATTCCAGAAGGCCAGCGGCGTCAGCGCCGCCCTGCTCGATTCGCTGGCGCAGGCCACCCAGTTCCGGGCTTCCGAGGCGCTGAATTTCGCCGCCACCATGCAGCTCGCGGCGATGCCCGCCGAACGGCGGCAACAGATAGCCCCCGGCGTCGCGGATCCGCAGGCGCCCACGGCTGGGAAAGCCATGCAGGACATGGCGCACTTCATGCACGGCAGCGGTGACGTCGCCGGGGCATTCAGGGCCGACGCGGCGCGGCTTTTCGGGAGCATCGACGCGCTGGAAGGCCGCAAGGGGCAGATGCCGCTGGCCGAATTCCGGGATACGGCCACCCGGTTGCGCGGCGATCTCGAAGCCCTGCGCGGCCGCATCGACGGGGCGATACACCCCAACGCCGATCCCGGGGGCGGCCCCGTCCTCATCCCCGACCGCACCCTGTTCGCCCCCGCCGAGGCCATGCTCGCCCGTTCCGCCGAGCGGCTGGACGCCCTTGCCTCCGCCGATCCCAGAGCGGGCGTCAAGTCCGCCGTGCGCGCGATCCTGCCGCCCGTGGACCAGTCCCTGTTTCCCTCGGCCTCGGCCCTGCCCGGCGGCCTCGGCACGCCGCTCGCCACGGGGCTCGCCCGCTACAACGCCAAGGTCAGCGAAATCATGACCCGCCTCGATGCCGGGGCGCTCTCGCCCGAGCGGCTGGCCCACGAAATGGAAGACGCCGTGCGCATCCTGCGGACCCCGGAGACTCGCCGGGCCTGCGGCACGCTCCTGACCATGATGGCAATCGCGGAGCACCCTACCATCGGCGCAAAGGAAATCGGCGGCTACTATCAGCATTTCTGCGGCGAACGCATCCCGCGCGGCATGGCGGACCTGTTGCGCCGGAGCGTGGGGCAAAACGGCTTCGTGCTCGTGCCGTCCGAGATGAAAAGGCTCGCGGCCCAGATCGAAAACACGCCCCTGCTCACGCGCGATGGGATCCTCGTTTCCGAGTTTCAGGAGGCCGCCGGGATGCTGCGCTCGACCGGGGCCAACCCGCAGGCGCGGGGCGAATACATCCAGGCCGCGCTGGATCACCATGTGGACATGAATACCATCCTCGAAGCCTCCCTGCGCGGCATCATGGCCGACCAGCTTGAACTCCGGGCGGGCGACGCCATCCTGACCGACACCCGCAAGCTCGGGCAGGGCGCGGCCAATACCGTGCATCTGTGCACGTACCGGGGCAGAGACGGCGAAGACATGAAGCTTGTGTTCAAGCCCGAGGTGGGCGCGCGGCGCGGCCTCGACCATCTGTGCGCGTCCGGCCTCGGCTACCGCAACGGGGCGCGCGTCATGCAGCTCAACGTGGCGGCCTCCCGCGTGGCGGACGCCATCGGCTGCGGCGGAACCATCGCCCGCTCAAGCATCGGCAGCCATGACGGGCAGCTCGGCCTGTTCATGGAGGCCGCCCCCGGCAAGACCTTCTTCGATATCGCCAGAGGCAAGCCCGTCTGCCGGATGCCTGACGGCAAGGAACTCAATTTCCCCGAAACCTGCCGCGTCCTGCGCTCCAACGGGAAACTCGACGCCATGCGCGCCAACCTGATGCGCGAACTGTCCAAAATGGAATGGGCCGATGTCCTTTCCGGGCAGGTGGACCGCCACGGCGACAACTACCTCATCGACATCAATCCGCAAACCGGAGCCGTAAAGATCACGGGCATCGACAACGACGCCAGCTTCGGGACCCGCAAGGCGGGCATGACCGTCGTTGACCTGAGCCGCCCCACCCCGCGCCAGCAGGATTTCCTGAGCAAGCTGCGCAGAGAGGGGTACACGATACCGCCGGACGGGCGCATTGACCTTTCGAAGCTCCCCGACAGGCTGCTGAGCGAGACGCGGCAGCAGTTCGGTTTCAACCAGCTGTTCCGGCCCGTGTTCATCGACCGCGATACCTTCGACAAGCTCACAGCCATCCGGGAAGACGACTACCGGGCCATGCTCGCCCCCTGCATGGACAACGAAGCCGTAGATGCCGCGGTATCCCGGCTCAAGGACGCTCAGCGCCACGCCGCCCGGCTCGAAAGGGAGCACCGCGTCGTGGAGGACTGGGCCGCCCCGGGCATCAAGGAAACGTATGCCCGGCATAAGGTCGGCGCAAAGGGTTCATTCGGGGAGCGCATCCAGAACGGTTTCTTCACCCGGGACTTTCTGACGAAGTTCAGCGCCATCCTCTGATCCGAGGGTGCCGCGAAACGCCTCCGGACGCCGCATTTCCTTGGGGATGCGGCGTCTTTTTTTACGGTGCCGCATCCTCCAGGCATGAAAGGGAACGGGAGATATCCCAGATACCGGAGGGAGCCCGATCCGCTTCCTCCGGCATTTGAAGGAAATGGCAGGCCCGGCTGTACAGGGAATCATACCGTACCCCTCTCTTATTGAGCGTCCATTTTGCATGTCCATTATATAAGTATAACATGAGCGTCCGATTAAGAAGGACAATGTGAGCGTCCATTTTGAAAGCCTGTCTTTAAGCAGGTGAGAACGGATATTTTGAGTGTCCATTTTATGCGTCCATAAAGACGGGAAACTATGAATGTCCACAGGTGCTTTACAGTACCTATCTTATTGTAAAAACGGAATAATAAAATTGACATAATAAAAAGATTATGTGCTACTATATTTCTGCGGATAATGCGCGCTCCCACCAGCGCACTTCTCCAATGCACAAAAAGGCCGCAGCGAATCGCTGCGGCCAAGGCTTGCCGGAAAATCTCCGCACAAACGCTTTAAGGAAATCCCTCGGCTTTTGCCCTCTGAAAGGTATCCATTCCAAAGGCGATCCCCGTGCCGTGAAAGCACAGGGCTTCGCAATACGCGCAGCCTTGGAAAGAGAAGGAAGGAAGGAAGGAAGGAAGGAAGGAAGGAAGGAAGGAAGGAAGGCCGTACTGACTGGTTTTGGGAAAGGGAAACCTTCTTCAGAAAAAGCCCCCTTCCCCAGCGTTACCCCTCCCCTTTCAAGGCCCGTCCATGAAAATCAACCAGTCTGCCCGGCCTCCGGTTCTGCCAGCAATTCCAACAACTGGCCGAGCGTCTTCTTGCCGAACGCCACTTTCGCCTTGTTGATGATGAGGCAAGGCACGCTCATGATCTTGTACCGTTCCCGCAGTTCCGGGAAGTGGTTCACGTCGTAGACCTTGGCGGTCACCAGCGGATTGGAGGCGGCGATCTTCTGCGCGGCTATGACCAGTTCCGGGCACATGGTGCAGGACAGGGCAACCACGATTTGCAGATCCAGCGGCCTGTCGATGGCGGCGATGGCCTCGGCAAGGGCGGGATCGATGCTCTGCCCGGGGCCCGCCGCGTTGTACAGGCCCACGACGAACGAATTGAACTCATGCCCGCCGGGGACGCCGTGGAAGGCAATGCCGGTATCGGTCCCGTCCGCCCGCAAAACCCGCACGCAGGGGCGTTCCGGCCCGTCAGACGGCGGCGTCCACTCCACGGTCAGCTTATCCGTCAAAGCCGCAAGCTCCATGAGCATCCGGCGCAGATCTTCCGAAACCGGGCGGCTGTCCGGTTCCGCCTTCAGGATGAGCGGGCGTTCCATGCGGGCGAAGACTCCCGCAAGCTGTTCCCGCTGCTCCGCCGTGAGGAACCCGCCTTCTGTCTCGCGGGCATTCCCGGAAGGGGCTGAGGCTTTCGAGGCTCCGGAAGACGCCGGGGCGGTTGCCGGGCGCTGCGGGCGCAAACCCGTCTTGCGCTGCATGTCCGCCGCATAGCGCTCGATGGAGGTAGCGGCAACGGCCCCGTCGGAAACGGCGGTGACCACCTGACGCAGCCGCTTGTCGCACACGTCCCCGGCGGCGTAGACGCCTTCCGTCCTCGTCCGTTGTTCCCTATCGGTAACGATGTTCCCCTGCCCGGTCAGCTCCGCAAGGCCTTCGGCCAGCCGCGACGCGGGCTCGTACCCCGCGAAGACGAATACCCCGAAGGTCTCGCCCTCGGGCGGCGCATACGTTTCCAGCCGCCCGGTCACGGTGTCGCGGAACACGGCGCGGCGCAGGGCCGTGTCGCCTTCCACCGCTTCCAGAACGGTATTGAAGCGCACCCGGACGGATTCGTGGGCGAGCACCTGCTCGGCGATGCTTTCGGCGCAGGACAGCGTGCTCCGGCGCACCAGCATGGTCACGGAACGGGCGTATCGGGTGAGGAACATGGCTTCCTCGGCGGCGGCGAATCCGCCGCCCACCACAAAGACATCCCTGTCCGTGAAGAACCCGCCGTCGCACGTGGCGCAGTAGGCCACGCCCCGGCCCCGGAACGTTTCCTCGCCCTCAAAACCCACCTTGCGGGGATGGGCCCCGGTGGCGAGCAGTACGGCGAAGCACCGGAAAGCCCCCCGGCTCGTGCGCACGATGCGGAAATCTCCGTCCACGTCGATCCCTTGCGCTTCGGCCAGCAGGAACTCCGCGCCGAAATGCAGGGCCTGACGGCGCATGGTTTCGGTGAGCGAATGGCCTTCGGTCTTTTCCACGCCGGGATAATTCACCACTTCGGCGGTGATCGTTATCTGCCCACCGAAGGTGTCCTTTTCCACGACAAGCACCCTGTACCGGGCGCGGGCAAGGTAGAGGGCGGCGGCCAGCCCGGCCGGGCCGCCCCCCACCACCACCGCGTCGTACAGGTCGGCGGCCCGACCGGCATCCATTACAGCAGGCCCACGAGGTCGAGGCTGGGCTTCAGGGTTTCCGCGCCGGGACGCCACTTGGCAGGGCACACCTGATCGTCGTGCGAGGCCACGAACTGGGAAGCCTGCACCCGGCGGAACAGTTCGTCCGCGTTGCGGCCCACGTTCCCGGCGATGACTTCATAAGCCACGATGCGCCCTTCGGGGTTGACGATGAAACTGCCCCGCTCGGCCATGCCTTCCGATTCGATCATCACGTCGAAATCCCGGGCCAGCGCGCCGGTGGGATCGGCGAGCATGGGATACTTGATTTTCTGTATGGTCTTCGAGGCATCGTGCCACGCCTTGTGGACGAAATGGCTGTCGCACGAAACCGAATAGATCTCGCATCCGATGGATTTGAAATCTTCATATTTTTCAGCGAGATCCTCAAGCTCCGTGGGGCACACGAACGTAAAGTCCGCCGGATAGAAGAAAAACACGGACCACTTCCCGAGGATATCGGCCTTGGTCACGGTCTTGAAGGCGTTGTCCTGAAAAGCCTGAACGCTGAATTCGCTTACTTCCTTATTGATCAGGGACATAACTATCTCCTTTGGTTTTCGTTGGTGTGTCCGCACGGCCATGCCGCCGCGCTTCGTTAATTGAATACGAAATTCATTACCATTTAGGGCTCCCTTGTCAAGGCTGCGGGAACATGATTTTCCTGAGCGCGCCCGCCCCGGCACGTATCCCCCGCATAGCCCTTCACGCCCACGTACCGCTTTTACCCGCAAGGATACATTACTTTTTCCGTTCCATCCCCACCCGTGCCGCACTCCCATCACGGCATGGGGCATTGCCGTGAGCTTCGCCCATCCGCGCGGCGGCATGAAAAAACCTCGATATGAGCCTGTCCGGTTTTAGTCTTCGCCCCGCCTGCATGGGGCATTTGCCACCCGCATGGCCGTTTCCGCATCTTCGGGATGCTTCGCCCCGCCTGCGCGGGGCATTTGCTGCACTCCCGGGGCGATTATCAGCAAAGCCCCCGCACCACGCGCCGCTGCATTCCTCACGGCATTACTGGTATCTCTTCCTCAACTTCGCCCCACACGCACTGCGGCATTCCTGAAAGGGATCGGTGCCCCCCCGCTCCATACCCCGGCCCGGTGACCAACGCGGCCCTCCCCGCCCGGCGGATCGCACAGCATCCCATACGCCGAAGCGCCTTCCGGCCCTCGACAGGTCCGCAGGAAATCTGGTATCCGGTAAGGGACCGTTTCCGCAAAACCGGGAGGACGCCATGCCCGATCTTGCCTCAGTCCTTGAGCAGGCCCGCGTGCCCGAGCATTCCGCGCCGTTCATGCAGGCCATGTCGCAAGGGACGGCCTTTCTGGAGGGGGAGTACCTCTTTCTGACGGCTGACGATTGGCTCATGGCCATCGGGTACCCGCTGTCCGGCGAGTATGCCCACGACTCCTTTGAGCGGGCGCTCGCGGCGGCCCTGCGGCGTGTCCCCAAGCGGCTCGAAGGCGTGGACTGCTGGGCCATCGGCCCGGACCTGCCCGCCCGCCTCGCGGGGCACGTCACGGACAGGGACACGTTCTACATCCTGCCGTGCGACGCGCCCGTGCCCGCCCGCCTGCGCCGCCCGGTGGAAATCGCCGCTGAAAAGCTGACCGTGCGCGAGGGCCGCGACTTCACCCCGGCGCACCGCCGCCTGTGGGCCGAGTTCATGAACCGGGCCGTCCTGCCGCCCAACGTGCGCGGGCTGTTCGCCCGCACCGGGGCCGTGCTGGATACGCCGGGGCTGCGCCTGCTCGACGCCGTGGACGCCGAGGGCAACCTCGCGGCGAGCCTCCTCCTCGACGACGCGCCCCGCCGCTTTTGCAGCTACCTCATCGGCGCGCACTCCCGCACGCACTACACGCCCCACGCGGCGGACCTGCTTTTCGCGCACATGCTCCGCTCCGCTAGGGAAGCGGACAAGGAATACGTCCACCTCGGCCTCGGCGTGAACGACGGCATCCGGCGCTTCAAGACCAAGTGGGGAGGCCGCCCCGCCCTGCCCTACGTCATGGCGAGCTGGCGGGAAACGCCCCGCGAGACGGGCAGCGAAACCATAAGCAGCCTCGTCCGCATCCTCCTCGAATCGCCGTCGGATCTCTCCAAGCGCCAGATTTTCGACTCGCTGCCCCAGCAGCGGCCCTTCGCCATGCTCTGGGAACTGACGAAAAACGGCAGGACCTCATGGATAGGCGGCACGGCGCACTTTTTCTGCTATTCGTTCGAGGCGGCTTTCCGCAATCTGTTCGAGCGGGTGGACACCGTACTGTTCGAGGGCCCGCTCGACGCGGACTCGCTGGACGAGGTGGCCCGCATCGGCAAGACGCCCGACGGCAGGCACCCGCCCCTGATCGATCTGCTTGAGGAGCCGGAAAT
>OGZB01000986.1_pt1 | contig 17160 bp, 18 predicted proteins | sample 1576691 | NCBI WGS metagenome assembly OGZB01 (sample SAMEA3541479, study PRJEB24748) | human gut metagenome | biome: human gut; feature: human-associated habitat; material: faeces | place: China | collected 2012
GTTAGGCAATATATTAATATGTAAATATATATTTACATAAATATATATTTATGAATTTCTTCGCATGAAAAGCGAAAATAATCCTTCAGCATAACCAGTCTCGGAAGCCTTGCCATAGGAGGCGGACCTGTATACTTTCCGAGCCGGGACTTCCCTTATTCAGTCACTAGCGGGGGATTGTAAGGAGGTTCCATGCCACCATGTACGGATTCATCCGTATGCTGGCAAAGGCCGCTGTTTGGGCTGCCCTTGTCCGGCTGTTTAATTGGCTGATGGACGAGTTCCTGAGCTAGAAACAGCCCACTGGACAAAGCAAGCCCCTAACAGTGGATCAGACTGTTAGGGGCTGTCCTGTGGGAAAACTTCTGTTTTACCTCTAGGGGAGTCCCGAAAAAGACCCCGCACAATGGGACGGTAGGTGTTAGCGCACTTGCCGTCCCTCTTGCGTTTTAAGATAAGGAGTTTCGAGGAATTTGGCAAGTCACCGCGCCCGGATGAGGTAGCGAACTGCGCGATTCACCGGACGGATTTCACCAACAACAGGAGTAACGCGAGAAGCATAAAAATCTATTCCACCCCAATAGGTATTTCCTGTTCCCCCATATTTCCAGTCATACCCCTGTCCCCCTGTGACTCCAAAGCTCCCTGATGCTCCTCCTATTCCGTGTTGGACACCTGTCGAAAATGAGGCGGAAATTTCACGTATCCCATCGCCCTGAAGTTCACCGAGTCCGGCGCTCCAATGGCCAACAGCGCCATAGTGATAGCTGGTTTGGCCACCGTATCCCCGGAGGAAAACACCCGCGTAATTTGGGGTGTAATACCCGACAACCCCGACCCGTTCCGGGTACACTGGATAGAGTGAAATAACCACATAAAATATAAGGACAACACGCAGAATAGACTTGCTCATATATTAACCTTATTGCCTATACAGAAATATACATTTACATAAATACATATTTACGATTTTGCCCTGATCAAGTACCGGATATAAATGTGAACCACAGCCCACGCAGAACCCGGGGTGCCAGCTGATTATATATCTGTATAGCAGAGCTTGTGCGTCTGGATGTACGGGATTTTTCTGAAATTTGAGTTTTCCTTGGCATTGCCTATGCCTTACCCAAATCGAATTTTCCGCCACAGAATTCACCGTGACGGGCATTTTTTTCTGGCTTTGCAATACCAAAAAAAAGAAGTGCCGTATGGTTGGCCCGGAGTGTAGTGCATAAAAATTAAAAGAAAAAAATAAGAAGAGAGAAGAAGGAAGCTCGCACTTTACACTCTGTAGGGATATATCATATTCTTTGGCCACTGATACGGTAGTCGTGATGATGGTAGTAAATACATTTATATGGGAATGAAAGGCGATGCAAATTCCACGACCAGTCATCTCAGAAATAGCCATTATTTTTAGTGATATATACAGACATTCTGACCTGAATTCTATATTTTTTAGTGCTGATGCTCCTGGCGATCCTCCAGATCGTAACAAACAAGATAAAACGACAGAATGGTTATTGCGTTGCAACGAGGAGGGTTGTGATTCGCTCAAAATACTAGGCAAAGTCCTTGAAGAATATATGGAACGGGTCGTGGAGATTGACTCCAGCTCTTTTGCTTCAGACAATTCGTATGCCCATACATTTTTAGCTAAAAGGCAAAAGTTACATGATGTTCTAGGTAGATATGGTTTAAAATATATTCAAGGAGGAATTGTCTACCAAATTGGTGTTTCTAGTGCGTCTCAATCTCTGGAACAACTACTTAAATCTAAAAATATTCCGGCTATTGAAATAGAATTTAAGCGAGCCTTGGAGGAAATAGAAAAAGATCCGCCCGCTAGCTTGACGGCTGCTTGTTCAATAGTTGAATCATTCTGTAAAGTGTACCTTGAAGAACGGAAATTGGATGCGCCCAAAGATGTTACAATAAAGCCGTTATGGGCAGTCGTTGCTAAGGATTTAGGCTTTGACCCTAGTCGGTTAGAGGATGATGACCTCAAAAGAATATTAGGCGGATTAAGCTCCATTGTTGATGGAGTTGGTGCCTTACGTACACATGCTGGCTCAGCTCATGGGCGAGGGAAAAAGGGATATAAAATTCAGTCTCGCCATGCTCGGCTTGCTGTACATGCTGCTCACACTTTGGTTTTGTTCGCTTTGGAAACTTGGGAACAGAAAAATAGACATTCGTAAGCTAAAAAAAGAAATAACTATGTATGATAACTTTGATTACCTTTATAAAAAATTTATTTCTTCTTCTGAATGGAAAAAGATGCGTCTTGTGTTTATTGAAGGTAATTATAATATAGATTCTGATAGATCGTGTGAAAATCCTCTTTTCTGCTATAGGTGCGATTGCTGTGGCTGAAATTGGCCTAAAGAGGAAATGGAAGTCCACCATAAACACTACCATAGACCTTTTGGACAAGAAACACGCGAAGACGTTCTTGTTGTGTGCAAATACTGTCATCCCAAGATGGATAAAATGCGAGCGCAGCAAGGAAGGGAAGAAAGTCAAGCAGCCTTAAATTTCGCTATCTATACTTCTGGTTTTGAAACATGGATTGCAAAACGATATGGCAAAGATGCTATTGAATGCTATTGGGATGATGAATTAGAACATCAACGCTTTCAGGACTTTCTTGACCGTAACCAAGAATGGTAGACTTGTAAAATTATGCTTTACTCATCAAGAAATTCCCTGAGGCCCAGATAGAAATTGTGACGGGTTCCCGGAAGGACATCCGCGTAATTTTGGGGTATAATAGCCGCCCCCCCCACGAGTTCCGGGTATACTGAATGGAGCTTAAAAAAGTCTATTATCGCGCTCGAATAAGATATAACGTACAGCAACGCTGTTCACGGGGTGGGGTTCCGATGCTGTGTTCCGGTTTCCCATGCTCTATTGAGGTCAAATTGGAGTTTTCTTGGAAAACTATGTGCGGAATTGCTTTCTTTAATTGTAATATCGTATTTTGATGGCCATTCTATCGAAAATCCCCCTGTCGCCCAACAATTTTCAAAGCTTTTCCAAAAATGTAATGTGCCGCCATTTGTGGGTTGCTTTATCGCTCACTTTGTTTTACTTCCAATTTAGAATCCCAATTGAGCCCGATGACCAGAATCATCTCGAAAAAATATATTTCGTCATGGTTGATAAAACAATGACTATTCTTTGGGAAAAAGCGGAAATCGTCTTTGGTTATGTCGATGAATTCACATTTCTGAGGGTGGAAAGTAGTCTTGCTGTTTTCTTAGGTATTACTCGGTGAAGTTATTCCTAAAAAAGCATGATTAGTAAAAATCCAATCATAATTTTTGTATGAAGCCCTCATCGCTAGATGGGACTCTCAAAAGATTATATCTTTTCGTATGTTATAAACCTCCTTTTGATTTGTTAGCAAGGTGTTGCGTTCTGGCAACTGCAAGCGGCAACAAATCAAAAGGAGGTTGCAATGGCTGATATTCAAAGATCAGCCCACACAAAATGGAACTGCAAATATCATGTGGTATTCCTCTTTTTTGAAAACTTTATACAGGAATTTTAGGACGTGATGCACACGGTTCAGCGTTGGCCGAATTTAGCCATAGCGTTTCCAGTTTCCTGATAGTGTAGAAGTATCTCCCTGGTTGTCGCTGCGGGATCTCGGGTGTATGCCGCTTGAGCTATTGCCTCGTGTTGCTTGAAAAACACCAATGGAGGGAAGAGGCCGCTCCATTGACGGTGGAGCAATATCTTGGAAATCGCTGCGCAGGAACGCTTTGCCATATTTATCAACTTGCCGTTGCCGCAGCGTTGGAGAAGCGTTTCATGAAAAGTTTCTTCAAGTCTTATAAGGTGTTCCCTCCCCGAATCGTTATGGCTTTGTTGGCGCATGGATGCCACAATCTGTTCAAGCCGAGCCATATCCGAATCCGTCCACAGATCTAGAGAGCCTGATACCCCGGAAGATTCCAGAATCCCAGCTAGCCCGTAGCTGTCCATAATATCCTTTGATGTCAAAACGCGCACGAACGTTCCTTTTTGCGGTACGGACATCACGACTTCATCACCGCATAGTTTCTGTACTGCTTCCCGTACGGGGGCACGGCTTACTTCCAGATAGTTCGATAACGAGCTTTCCTTTATCGGGCTTCCTGGGGGCAACTCGCCATCCATGATGCGTTTTTTCAGATATTCATAGATTTGATCGGAATAGGTCAATCGTTTGAATTGCATGGAATTCTTTGGAGGCACTGTTGGAGTGCCGGGTAGTTGTGTTTAGTCGGGGCATCCTTTGAGCCTGCGGGCTTTGGCGTTACGCGTTGGCTTTTGAAGCCGGAAGGGTGCCGGTTAAATCGTCCTGTAAATGCAGACGATACCGGCAAAAGCGATCATCAGTTTGAGGACGATTTTGAATTGTTTTTCAGGGATTTTCCTAGCGACGGGTATACTCACAAGAAGGCCTGCTATTGCCCCGGGAATACCGTATGCGACGGCTGTGAGGGTAGACGGGGTGAAGAACCCTGTAAAAGCCTGGGCGATGCATGTGATGATGGCTATGGCAAGAAAGAAAGCACCCAGAGTTCCGCGAGTCGTTTCCTTATCCCAGCCAACCATGAGGGCATAAATGACCACGGGAGGGCCGCTGAAGCTGATGGCCGCATTCGCGAAACCGGATCCGAAGCCTGCGAGTAGGCCGGACGGCAGAGATTCCTTATGTCGACCGGACGGGATGTACAGGTATTGCCAGAGCATATAGACAAGTAGCAAACTGCCGAGCCCAGCCTGTAGCCATGTTCCCGGAACGAATTTAAGCACCCATACGCCAGCCAGTACTCCCGGGAGGCAGCCAAGCAGCATTGGCCATACTGAAGCCATGCGGCAGCTGCGGCGATACATCCATGCCACATAGCCAGCTACGATGCAGGTGACAAGGCAGCTGGAAGGGACTGCTTCGCTCATATCCATAAAACCGGCTACGATGGGCAGGGCGACCATTGCCGCACCCATTCCGCTCACGCCGTTGACGAACCCGCCAAGAAACCAGGCTATGGAAACGATCAAGATAGTCATATCGGGCGTCATGATGGCGGCCTTCCTTTCTTTTCAAGGGACTTCAGGGGAAAGTTCAACGAAGCCTGCCAGGGGCAAACGTCCGTATAAGGGTCCTGACCAGAGTATCCGTAGCATCGATGAGCGGTACATTTTGGAAATCCCGCCCCGTAAATGCCAGAGGTATTTCGGTACATCCCAGGATCAAAGCCTTCGCCCCACGTTTGATGAGTTGCGCGGCCTGCGCTTCCAGGGCATGGCACGCCCTCGGTGTGATAAGGAAAACAGCATAACCGGAAGATGTTCCTGATCCCGTAGGGCTCGCGTGTTATTGAAAATCTTTTGTACAAGATCAAGCCCCGCATATGGACCAACGCCTCCAAGGACGCCGATGGACGCAAACGATTCCATGCTATTCTCTTCGACAAGCGGGCCTTATGGGGGCGGCAGGGCGCCGCCCCCATGAGGTTGATGGCTGATTAGGGCCGGAACGTGTCAAGGTAGGCGAACAGAGCGGGTGACCCCCCCGTATGGAGGAAGAGCACGTTGGAGCCTTCGGGGAAGTAATCCTTGCGGACGAGATCGATCAGGCCGGCCATGGCTTTTCCGGAATAAACGGGATCGAGCAGGATGCTTTCGGTGCTGGCCAGCAGCTTGACCGCTTCCACCATGCCGTTCGTGGGCAGGGAGTAGCCGGGGCCGACATAGTCGTCAAAGGCGACCACGGCTTTTGCTGGCATAGCTACGCCGGTTCCGATATAATCGAGCGTTTCCTGTGCCAATTTGAGCACAGCGGCTTGTTGGGCTTCTTTTTTGCGGTTCACACCGATGCCGGTTACGGGGATGCCCGCATTGTTTCCGATCATCCCGGCAATGATGCCTGCATGGGTTCCGGCGCTCCCGCTGGGGACGACCATGTGATCGATGCACAGTCCGGTTTCGAAAAGCTGGCGAAGGATTTCTTCCGTGCAGGAAACGTAGCCCAGCGCGCCGATCTTGTTGGATGCGCCGCCGGGGATGACGTAGGGGGTTTTGCCTTCGGCGCGCAGTGTCTCGGCGAGTTTCTGCATTTCACCCATCATGTCGGATCCCCCGGGGACAACGGAAATCGACTTCACGCCAAGCAGCTGGAACAGAAAATTGTTTCCTGACGCTTCGGGCTTGTAGCTGCCCTTGACCCGCTCTTCCAGAATGAGGTGGCAGTCCAGCCCTTCCTTGACGGCCCAGGCCAGCGTGAGACGGCAGTGGTTCGACTGCACGGCTCCGCAGGTAATGATGGTATCCGCCCCCTGCCGCAGCGCATCCGCCATACAGAAGTCGAGCTTGCGCGTCTTGTTGCCCCCGGCCGTTCCGGGAAGCATGTCGTCGCGTTTGATGAACACGTTGACCTTTCCGCCGAGAGCCTCTGAAAAGCGGGGGAGGGCTTCAAGGGGAGTGGGGGCCTGCACGTAGCCGCGACGGGGAAACTTGGCGAGATTCATGATTTCTCCGTATGAGTTAAAAGAGTTATGTAGAATGGCAGGGATGGCTATGCCTTATCCAGTCCCATGTCCCGGATGACCTCGGAGATGATTTCTACAATCAGCGTGCAGTCATCCTTCGTGAAGGTCAGAGGGAGGCGCATGTCGCACATGGTGGCGAGAACCTTCTTGGTCTTCGGAAGGTCTGGAAGATTTTCAAAATACTGCCAACTGTCATAAGAGCTGGTGAACCCGGCGGGTTCCTTGTTGCCGAACCACTTGATCTGGACGCCGCGCTTTCCCGTTTCCGCGAGGAACGCTTCGATCTGTTCATAGGAAGCGTTGCCCAAGTTGAACTGGATGGAACTTCCCACGTAGTATTCGAGGGGTTTGCGGGGCGGGCAGCTGACGCCGGGGATGCCCTTCAGCAGGGTTTCCGTGTGCTGGTACAGCTCGTTCCAGCGGGCGCACTGGATATCCAGCCGCTCAAGCTGGGGCAGGAGCAGGGCGGCCCTGAGATTGTCCATCCGGGAACTGTAGTTGGGGGTGAACTTTTTTATCTTTTCAAACGCTTCGATGCCCGGTCGGGAGGTGTGGGCCGAGAACAGCATATAGGAACCGGAATACATGATGGCGCGCGCGATCACGTCAGGATCGTCGGTGACGAGCAGCCCCCCCTCCCCAGAGTTCATGTGTTTGTAGGTCTGTGTGCTGAAGCAGGCGGCATGGCCGAAACTGCCGCTCTTTTTGCCGTTCCAGTTGGCTCCCATCGTATGGGCGCAGTCTTCCAGAAAGATGAGGTTATGCTTGCGGCAAATCGCCATCACCTTGTCCATGTCGGCCATGTGACCGCGCATATGGGAAAGAAGCAGGTACCGGGCTCCCGTCCGGGCTGCCTTGGCGTCCAGATCGGCGAGATCAATGGTGTAGTCGTCCTCTATTTCGACGAGTTCGATCCGCGCTCCGGCGTTTTGGATAGCTCCGGGAACAGGTGCCAGCGTGTAGGCATTGCAGAGAACAGTATCTCCCGGCTGGACGCCGAGACTCTTCAGCGCGATGTACAGGGCGCTGCCGCAGGAGGCGCAAGCAAGACAATACTTGGAACCTATATAGGCCGCGAACGCCTCTTCAAGTTCGGCGGCATAGCCTTTTTCGCCCTTCATGGTGTTGTAGCGGTGAAGCCTGCCTGTGGAAAGCACGCCCAGAGCCTTGTCGATGCCTTCCTGGGGAATGGGTTCCTGAAGCGTGAAGTCTTTGTTGAATGTCAGCATGTCGTTACTCCGTAGGGAAGCTGTTTTCCGGAGAGGCGCAGAGGAGGACGCCTCTCCGGCTGAGGGGGCATCAGTACTTGGGATGCTGGTACACGGTAAAATCCCATTCCTGTTCCGGGAAGTACTTACGCAGCCGCCAGTCGCAGGCTCTGGCGTGGCCTTCCATGCCTTCTACGCGGGAGAGGCGTGACGCCACAGGGCCGATGATGGAGTTGGCGGCAGCGTCGATGTGCTGATAGGTACATATTTTCAAAAACTTATGCACGTTGAGCCCGCCACTGTAATGCGCGGCCTTCTTGGTGGGCAGGATGTGGTTGGTTCCGGAACATTTGTCGCCGTGGGGGACAGTGCTGCCTTCGCCAAGGAAGAGGGAGCCGTAAGAGGTCAGACGGGAGAGCCACCAGTCCGTATCACGGGCGATGACCTGCACATGTTCCGCGGCATACTGGTCGCTGGCTTTGGCAAGCTCTTCGCAATCGGGGCAATAGATGATTTCGCCATAATCGTTCCAGGCCGTCAGCGGCACGTCGGGGTTGGGCATGTCCGCGCACAGCTTGGGGATGAGCCGCAGCACCTCTTCTCCCAGTTCCTTTGAAGTCGTGAACAGCCAGACGGGGGAGTTATACCCATGTTCCGCCTGGGATACCAAGTCGACGGCCACGGTCATGGGATCGGCGCTATCGTCGGCAATGACTGCGGATTCCGTGGGGCCGGCGAAGACGTCGATGCCGCATTGCCCTGATCCGCAGAGGAGGGCCTTGGCCTCGGCCACATAGGCGTTCCCCGGGCCGACGATGATGTTCGCGGGTTTTCCGGTGAACAGGCCATAAGCCATGGTGGCGATGGCTTGAACGCCTCCCATCTCAAGAATAATGTCCGCACCCGCGAGATCCATGGCATAGCATACGGCGGGATCGATGCTTTCGCCGCGCGGAGGGGAAGCTACGATGACCGTAGATACGCCGGCCGCCTTGGCGGTCGCCACGCTCATGATGGCGGAACAGGCATGTGCAAACCGCCCGCCGGGGACGTAGCAGCCCGCAACATCCATGGGGATGACCTTTTGGCCGAGCACGATGCCCGGAGTCACTTCGGTTTCAAAATCATGGAGGCTTTCCCTTTGCGCCTTGGCAAAGCCCGAAACCTGCTTATGGGCGAACTGGATATCCCGTTTGACGCTTTCCGGGACCGAATCGATGAGGCGTTGCCGCTTCTCTGGAGAGAGGATGAAGTCGGCATTCCATTTGTCAAACTTGCGAGCCAGTTCGCGCACTGCCGGTTCTCCCCCGGCCCGGATTTCCTGAAGCATGGATGCAACGGTTTCCCGGGCTTCCTGACTATTGGCTTCAGTTGTTTTGATCGCTTTCTTGAGCCATTCCATGGTGATTCTCCTTACTGGGATTTTGTTTTTATATCTCATGAAATATTTCATAAAATATTTTTTGTGTAAAAAGTTATGATTGTTGGAAAATGGAGTCTTGCGGAAATGGCTGATGACTCTCATTTATGGAGAAAGGTGAAGGTCGAACAGAAACCGACCTAAAATGGTTCAATAATCATAAGTTGGGCAGCCATAAAATGATCTGCGGGAAAAGGATCATTATGATGATGCAAAGGATATTTATAGCACAAAACGGGAGTGCTTTTATCGAGAGTCTTTCTAGGGATACTCCTGATATTCCTGAGGAGACGAAAAGGTTTTCCCCCAATGGCGGCGTTGAGAAACCAATGGCGCAACAGCATACCAAGACGACGCCAAAATGGATGGGATCAACTCCGAGAGTCGTCATGACGGGCAGTAGCACGGGAGTTACCAACATGATGATGGCCAGAGTTTCCATGAACATGCCGAGGAAAAGTAGAAAAACGATGACTATAGCCCAAATCACGAGGTGGTTGGATGAAACCGACAACATCCCCTTCGCAATGACTTCAGGAATACGGTACTGGACAAGGAGCCGTCCGAATGCGTAGGCCGCAAACATGATAATGAGCACGCGACCAGTAATCCAGACTGTGGTTTCCAAAGACTTCATGAATGTTGGGAGTGACATTTCTTTGTAAATAAAAATGCCTACGATCATCGTGTAAAAAATGGCTACGACCGCCGCTTCCGTCGGGGTGAAGGCCCCCGAATATATGCCGCCAAGGATGACGACGGGAGCCATCACTGCATAAAAGCCGTCACCCAAGCTCTTGAACAGGTTACGCAAAGAAAAGGAAGGTAATCCAGAGGCCAGATCCTTGCCTCGGCAGAAACAGTAATGAAGGCCGATCAGACTGAAAGCGAACAGAAACCCGGGAATAACTCCGCCAAGGAACATTTTTGTGATTGATTCCTGAGCGGTTACACCATAAATGACCATAGGAATGCTTGGAGGGATAATAATCCCGATACCGCCTGCCGTGGCGACAGCCGCTGCTGCGTAGTCCTCCTTGTAGCCACGGCGAGTCATTGCCGGGATCATGAGCATGCCTACGGCCGCGGTAGTGGCTGGGCCCGAACCTGAAATAGCGCCGAAAAAGACGCAAGCGAGAACTGCTGTGATTGCCAGACCGCCGCTCATCTGGCCGACCATATGCTCGGCTACGGTCACTATCCGTCTGGAAATGCCAGCGCACTCCATGAGTGCGCCAGCCAGAACAAAGGCGGGCAGGGCCATAATGGGGAAACTGTTCACAGAGGAGAAGGCGATCTGGACGAGCGTGGTTAGTTCTTGCCCTACATAGAGGTAGGTTACTGCTGCCGAAAGGGCCAAGGCCAGAGTTATGGGGGCTCCCATGATTAACAAGGTGCCGAACGCACTGAAAAGGAGAACGGGAGCGCTCATACTCGTGCCTCTTCTTTTTCGTTTGCCTGCCCGGCAGAGCCTAATGTGCCGCCCTCTACAATGGCTTCGTAGTCTTCCGCCTCAATTTTGTCGACATCCTTGATCTCCTGTTTCAGGATATATCGGATATAGTCGACTTGGAGGATCCTGAGGCTCATTAGGGTAAAGGCTATGGGGAAAATCCAGTAGACATATTCCATTGAGAGATTCATTGCTGGGGACATATATGGAAATTCACGTAAGTCATCGATAATGACGAAACTCATTTTTACCATCATCCCATTGAAGAGGAGCCAAAGGATATCGGTAATCAGCATAGAATATTTGCCGACCCATTCAGGGAGTAGCTTGAATTGGATGACGACCCGGTTGTGGGCAGAAAGACGAGCCGCGTAGGCCGCTCCAAAGAACACAAACCAGACGAAGGCAAATCGAGAGGCTTCCTCGCTCCACGGAATTACGATGGAAAAAACGCTTCGAAGTACGGTCTGGGTGAAAATCAGGCATATGAAAAACACGAGAAGGAGTTGACCAACATAGCATTCAAGCTTGTCCAAGACGCGCAGTATTCCGTGTGGACTCATAAAAACCTCCAGCTATGGGCATTGCCTTTCCCCATTTAGGGGGTGCTGTTGGAGAAAGGCAATGCACATATTTGATTATCTTCCAAGCTCCTTTTGGATCATGTCGATCACGGCCTTCCCGCCAATGAATTCATAGTAATCAGGCCAGATTTTTTCGACGGCAATTCTCTTCCATTCGTTCTCATCCCTGAGGACAGAGACGGTCACTCCCGCTTCCTCCATGGCCTTGCGGGCCAACCCGCTCTGCTCGTTTTCCCACTCGAGGACATGCATCTGCGCTTCCATGCCCGCGCTGGCGAGAACTTTCTGCAAAGTAGGATCAAGCTGTTTCCATGTACGTTCGCCGATGAAAAGCGGTTGTAAGGAATACTGGTAATGAAGCTCGGTCAGATACTTCTGAACTTCTTCAAACTTCATCGTATGGTTCACCACATAAGGGTTATCCTGCCCGTCGATGACGCCTTGCTGAAGCGCCGTGAATGTTTCTGCCCAAGCCATGGGGACAGGGTTGGCTCCCCAAGCTTGAAAAGTGGCGACAAAAATTTTGTTGTTGGGAACTCTAAGCTTAATATCTTTGAGATCCGCGAGGCAGGTCACCGGCTTTTTAGAATTTGTGAGATGGCGGAAGTTCGTATAACAGTGCCCAAGGATACGCAGGCCACCCGTTTTCACAGACATTGTATTGAAATAGTCGAACAGCTTACCTGTAGTCGCCTTGACGACGGCTTCTTCGGTATCAAGCAGGTACGGTAGAGTGTAGGCGCCGAGTCCGGGAACAAGGGGAACAGCATTTCCGATACCGACCACGCACATGTCGAGCGTCCCACGGCGGGTGTTCTGTAGCATTTCGGACTCGTCCCCCAGTGAACAATTGGGGAAAAGTTCGATCGTCACGTTGCCATTAGTTCTTTTTTCAACAATTCTCTTGAACTCTTTCCCATACTCCCCCGCCCCCGAATCGATGGGATCGCCAATTCCCATCTTGAAGACATCTTTTGCGAGAGAAGACTGTGGACCGCAGATGAAGAGCATCAGCGCGCATATGATCGCATACAATACCTTCCGGCGGTGAGCCTGGCTACAGGCGGCATTTACGACAGGCACCATCAGTTGTCTTGGACTTGTCATGTTCGATTCCTCCCTGTTTTTTCAGTCCTTGCGTGGTTCTCTCTGTTGCTTTTCTTGTCAGAGAGAACAATCGGAATTGCCGTGCGAACGTTGTAGTGCCTCCTTTTATTTGTATTTATCCAAAAAGAGTGAGGGCGCCCTCTTTGAAAAAAAAATCACATGAAGGCAGCATATAGCGGTTTTTTATGTGTGTCAATATTTCATGAAATATTTCATGAAATATTTTTTATCCGTTGACGGGCATGGAGAAAAGCGTATATAAGAACAAATAAAGGAAATAATATGAGTAAGATCACCTCAAAAATAAAATCTCTCACCGCCTATGAGATGATTCGGGATATGATCCTGTCAGGAGAGGCGCTCCCTGGGACTCGGCTGGTTTTGACTGAGCTTGAGGAAAAAATGGGGGTCGGGCGCGGCCCTATCCGTGATGCTCTCATGCGTCTGGACAAGTCGGGGCTCGTTCAGAACATTCCTTATAAGGGGGCCGTGGTGACACTCCCGCCGTCATTTCGGGAGATGGAGCATATTTATCAACTGCGTATTCAGGTTGAGATTGTTTTGGCCATGGAGGCCATGCGCGTTGCTTCTGATTCGGATATTGCCCAGCTTGAGGAGATAGCTTCCGCGATGGAGAATTCTTCTCCTGAAGAACCCTATTTTTTTTATAAGGATAGGGAGTTCCATCGAACTTTGTATGCTATTTCAAAGATGCATCATCTTCAAGCAATAGTCGACCATCTTCTTGATTATGTGGAAGCCTTTTTAAATCTCCGTCATTATGCTAGTGCAGATAAGGAATTGTTTATTCAACAGCATTCTGTCATCATTCAAGCTCTGAAAGATCACAATAAAAATATACTTGTCGAAACCTTGAAAGAAAATATTATGGTAGGACTTGAATTGATAAGGAAGGAAATGGCTCGGTTTCCCCATAGTGGAAATTGATATATAAATACTGCTAGGATAGATCTATGAATAAAGCAATTGCCACTGGAGATAAGGATTCTTTATGTTTTTATAGAGTATATTGTGTAGAAACTGCCCATAGTATCTGGTAAAATTGATGTTCATCAAAAATATTCTGCCTTGAGCTCACTGGTTGGTTTCAAAAAAGCTTACTGTGCGATTATGCCCGTAGGTAATGGAGGGGCATGAGAGAAACAATATGGAGTTCCCTCTCCACAGACGGGTAAATATGGAAATAAGGCCAGTTAATAGGGGCAGCGTTATTTTCAAGAGAATGAAAACAGGGTATGCTGAGGAACATGGAAGTGTCTCATCATATCCTGTTTTATCTCTCCGAAAGCCAGCTGGAGCGTATCAAGCCTTTCTTTCCCGTTTTCACTGTGTTCCCCGTGTCGATACGGCCGCGTCGTCAGCGGCATCACTTACGCCATCAGGCACAGGCTTAAGCGGAAGGGTGCCCCTGAAGAATAGGGTCCGCACAAGTGTGGTTATGGATTTTTACGGTGTTGGCCACGTTCTCGCCAACCGAGTGCCCGGACTGGAGGCCACGCAGAAAACGTCCCCGGTAATCGGGCACTCGGCTGCCTATAACTCCAACCAGTTCCGGGTACACTGAATCTGCAATGCTAATACCCCAAAATATAAGGACAACGCCGAAAGGATTTCTATCGGCGTTGTTCTGCAAATTATTATACATAATTACATAAATATGTATCTACTGAAATACATATTTATGGTTTTGCTCGAATGAGACAGCGAACGTAGATGTGATCTGGAGCCGTTTCTGCCTCCCCCGTGTAGTCTGTGGGGTTTCCCCCTCCAGCGCCAATGCTTCCTGATACAGCTCCATTTCGTAGATTCCCGGATACGGAACTAGACTGAGCTGTACCTGAAACTGTACCCTTGGCCGTGCCGCTCACAGAACTCGAATTTGCTGTACGATAACTATTGTTTGCAGCAAAAAAATAATCAACGCCATATTCACTGCCGTATACATACGTTGCTGCCGCTGTACCACCTCCAGATCCAGAAATAGGGCTACGGGCTGCTTCCATATGCCGATCCAGATAGCTCTGTCCCGCCGCAGTCCCGGAAACGCTCAAACTTGCCGTGGATGAGTATTTCTGTCCCGCCGCCGTACCGGACAGGGCTGTGCTGACGAGCTGGCCGGAAAACGAATGTGTATGCGTAGGCTGTGTGTGGTTGTGGCTTTTTAGCGTGTTGGCCACCGTCTCGCCTACGGAATGGCCGGATTGGATACCACGCAGGAAGCGCCCCCGGTAATCGGGCACTCGGCTGCCCACAACCCCGACCAGTTCCGGGTATACTGGAAGAGGGCATGAAAAATTAGTCATTTCACCATAATAAAGTAGCATATGCTATACTCGTCGACTTCTAGAATATATCAGCATTGTGTTGGTTCACGAACGTACCTATCCAAAGAATAAAAGGAAGCACATTATGGCTACAGTCCGGTATTCAATACGCCAGAAAAAATGGATCGTAACATGGAAATCACATGGATCATCTCTTCGACATGAATGCGACTCGGAACAGACAGCCCTGACGTTCTCCCGGGTTCAGGAAACGATTTCCCGTAAGGAGCTCATTCTCAGGTCTCCAAAGAGACAAAGGAAGTCCATCTCCGTAAGGGAACTGTTCGACCTGCACTTTCTTCGCTGTACCAAGAGCCCGCTTACAATCAAACAGGATAGGTACCACGCCAAACCTCTGCTCGACTTCTTTTCCCGCCGATCCTCTCTGTCCATCACCCGAGCCGACATCTCGGCATTCTGCTCAATCCAGAAACAGGCCGGCAAGGCGCAGTCCACGATCCACAGACGAATCTCGCTGCTGCGCTCGATCATGAACTGGGGATGGCGCGAGGGACTCCTTCCGGAACAGATCGAGCGATGGTCGATCCCCAAGAGGAAAAACAGGCGAACGCCTCCTCCAATGATTTCGGAACTGTCGGCTCTTCTTCATGCGGCATCTCCCCATATCCGGAGAGTCATCCTGCTCGGCATCTACACGGGCGCTCGCGTAGGTCCAAGCGAACTTTTTTCTCTGACCTGGGACGACGTGGATCTGGCTCATGGCGTAATCAGTATGCCCAGCGCCAACAAAGGCGGTAGACTTGCGAAAAGAGATGTTCCAATCCGGAAGGAACTCCTGCCGCTACTTGCACAATGGCAACGTCAGGACGGAGACTGTCCCTATGTCATCTCCTGGGCCGGCAAGCCTGTCCGCAAGATCGGTTCAGCCTGGAAAACGGCACTCCGCAAGGCGGGCATCCGTCCTTTCCGGCCATACGATCTGCGCCATGCCTATGCCACCTACGCCATCCGTTCCGGAGTCGATCTCAAAACCAGCGCGGAAATCATGGGGCACGAATCGGCAAGGATGATTCTCGATGTTTACGAGCACGTCGACTGGGCGCAAAAGGTCAGAGCCATCGAAGCCATGCCCAACTTCTTCGGATCATTCTTCCCATCGCAGCACCTCCCGCACAAACGGAATGTTCCAAAGAACGAGATAAACGGCGAAGGCGCACGCCAGAGAGTAGGGAATGCCGTACCCGTATTCCACGACAGGGAAGGTCTTTCCGATCCGGAAGTCGAACAGCAGCACGATCATCCAGCGAATGAAGACGCTCACCATCAGGGAAAGGCCGAACAGCACTATCCGCCAGTCCTTCAGCAACACGCCAAGATAAAAAGCGGGGACAAGAACGATCTTGCCAAGCAGGCAAAACAGGAAAAGCTGAAGGAGGAAATCCAGAAGCCACATCCATTCATCGCCAAGCCAGAAGACCACCCAGAGAAACAGAATGACCGTACTCAGCCCCGAAAAGACAGCACGCATAAAAACCTCCACGACGGGGCACCCCAACGGGATGCCCCCGGCTAACAGGTTAGGCGAGTAAGAGTTCCTTCATCTTACCGTTCGGACAACGCTCCTTGACGATCCGCATCATTTCTTGAAAGGTACACCTGCGCGGTGTGGGTTCTCCGGGCAGCGAGAACATATAGAATTTGACGGAACCCTCGTCTTGCGCGTATCGTCTTTCATTGGATTTCTTGATGTTCATCTCATGAATTCCCTTCATGTCCTCTGCCGGTGGCTGCCGACAGAGGACTTTTGTTTAGTCGATGGCCGCGTAGATCGCCTGAGCTTCCGGGTGCGATTCGATATAATCGTAGAGCTGCTGATACTTTTCTCCAAAAACGGGATTGACCTGCTGGGCAAAATCGTTAAGCGCATAGAGAGTAGCGACCATACCGGCAGCGTCTGCCGACATTTCATCGTCAAAATAATTTCCGGGCCATGTGAGCCACATCCTCTTTTCATCTGCGGGAGCTATGTAAAAGCCGCCATTGCTTAAATCATAAAACTTCCAGTATCCTCCGTCATAATGAGGGCAAAGCCTCCGCATCCAGCAATAGACATGCCGCTCAAATGCAAGCATCTTCATTCCAACATGCCGAAGCCAGAAGTTCACCCGGTCTTTGTCGGCTACCTTCACCACTGTGATGATTTCCATTTCCAGATTTTCCATCGTGTCCTCCTGATGGACGTTGCGAGTTTTTCCCTGGAGTTGAAACCTGCCTTTTGCAGTTTTCTTCGAGGGCTTTCACAAAGTGAAAGAAGCCCTCGGAGAAAACTGCTCAAAGGCGTGTCAACGCCAAAAAAAGAAATCTGGAAATAAGGGGTCTGCTTCCGTGACAGAGAGAGCGCAGAGTCCCGCTAGGGACTCGGAGAGAGCGATGGCGCGGAAGATGCGCCTCCGGCGCACCCTCTTCCTCTTTTGATGGGGCTGGAGGACGTGGCCAGCCCGGGGATGAAGAGCTGCCGGCGACCTGAAGGAGGACGT
>OGZB01001003.1_pt1 | contig 16980 bp, 7 predicted proteins | sample 1576691 | NCBI WGS metagenome assembly OGZB01 (sample SAMEA3541479, study PRJEB24748) | human gut metagenome | biome: human gut; feature: human-associated habitat; material: faeces | place: China | collected 2012
CGGTCAGCGCGATGGATAAGTTCGCATCCCGACTGATGTTGGCGAATGTAGCCAATTGGCCGTTCGTTCTGTCAGGGAATACCGGGGCAAGGATATGCGGATCATCATTTTCTGTCACCGTAGCGAACGGTTCTTCCTCGGTGCATGCAGTAAATGTGGAGCCTACAGCGAGTAGGGCAAATAGTGCAATATATATCTTTTTCATAATGGATGATTGTTTAATAGTTAGTTTTCAGTATCCCACCACAGAAGGCTGTGCCAATTGTCTGTTCCTCCCATGCGCTCGATGGCTTCATTGTAGCTCTTTTTATTATAGGAAGATTCCAATACAGGATAGCATAGACGTACCGGAATTTCCGTTCCACCGGTGAGGTATTGTCCGAACCCATATTCTGCCGGTGATTTCAACTTCGGATAACCGGAACGACGCACGTTTGCCCAACATTCGGCAGGATTGGTGAAGTGAAGAATCCAGGCCTGTGTATTGATAGCTTCAAGTTTCTGATTGTCCGTATGTCCGAACGCCCCTTTATCTTGAATGAATGCATCAAACTCTGCATCAGTAGTAGCCGTGCAACCGTAGTTGTCTGTCAGGAAATCAATAGCAGCACGTACTCCTTGCTTGTAAAGATCTTCTGCTGACACACTGCCGACATTCCATTTTTTCACGGTAGCTTCCGCCATCAGGAACTTCACTTCTGCAGAGGTCATCACTACGCCCGGATTGTCGCTTTTTAGGAAATTATTGGCAAGTTTGGGTTCCACTTCACGAGCCATGGTTGCTGTAACGGAAGGGTTGTTAACGGCTAATTCCGCACAAATATCGCTGTCGTACCCTGTAGGCCATGGTTCCCACGAGTAGGCACCTGGGTCGCGCGGACTGAAAGCAATCCCTTTTTCAATCATCTCTTGGGTGATGTCGACACGATTGTCGGGACTGGTGGCACTCATCAGCCCGTCATAATAACAACGGGAAATTTTGAATGTACGGGGGTCACCGGAATTGTATAACTGATTAAAGAAAGTGGAACAGAGGTAACTTGGATTATTAGCGGGGTCGTTGCCGAACAACAACTGTGACAATGAATTTCCGCGATAATCAGAGTAAGCTTCTTGTCCGAAACTAAATGCGATTGTCATGTATTTGATGAGCGCATCGCTTGAGGCGTCCGTTATCACACCCCCATTGGCAGCCAAAGCGTTTTCAAATTCCGTTTGTGCCTTTGTAGGATTGACACTGGATATTCGCATGGCAAAACGTAGGCGAAGCGAGTTTGCCAGTTGTTGCCATTTAGTTACATCACCGGCATAGATGAGGTCACCTGTCACTTTATCTTTGGTCGGATCGATTTTATTGACGGCATCTTCCAGCTCCAGAAAGAAAGCGTTGTAAATATCTTCCTGTTTGTCATACTTCGGATTGAACTTTCCTTCGAGGAATCCCAGGCCGGCTTCACTGAAAGGAGCGTCTCCGTAAGTGTCGGTGATGATAGACATAAGATAAACCCGATAAATGCGGAGTACAGAGTTGATATTCACTTTCTCTGCATCTTCGGCTGTGCGATATTGAGCATCAATGATATTCTTCAGGGATTGAGTGTAGAACGATGTCCAGATACGGCTCATTTCATTATTGTCTAGCGTATGGCGTCCGCCGTAGTTGGTGGTGTTCCAACATCCCATCAGTTGTTGGGTGAATGCATAATGGTAGTTACGGTAGATTTCCATCATACTAAGGTCTCCGTACGTTTGCAGTTGGGCAGTGGTGAGCTGCGCATTCGGGTCGATGGTAGCGGCCTTGGAAGGGTCGGTATTCATGTTTTCCATGTATTCATCGCTGCAAGAAGCGAAAAACAGGGCACATGCCATCGTGATGATTGTGATGTATTTAGATTGTCTCATGATATATCTTTTTAGAATTTCACATTTACATTAAAACCATAGCTTCTGCGTGAAGGCAACGAACCGTATTCAAGTCCCATACCGGTGGTATTGTTGTAGTTGGAATCCGGGTCGATATTCGGGATATTCTTCCATACGATGAACGGATTGCGGGCAACGAACGAAACGGTCAGTCCGCTTACTACATTCTTCAGCCAGGATTTGGGTACATTGTAACTCAACGTCAGCTCACGGCATTTCACGTATGAGTTGTCGTAAATAAACATAGAAGGTGCATTACGGCAAACGCTCATCCAGTAGTCTTCCGGATTGATGTAGATGTCGTTGGGACGATATGTCCCATCACCGTTGTCGATGACACCCGGAGCAACGAATCCGCCTGTCGGCTTCCAGTTATCGGCTCCTTTTGCAATGCCGGCTGCCAATCTTTCTTCTTCCGAGCGATACCAGGCGTCGCGTCCTGCCAATGTTTCCGGACTTTTACCCGATTCGTAAGCAGCACGGGCAGACATAGAATAGAGGTCGGCGCCTACTTTCACATCGAATACTGCTACCAGCGAGAGATTCTTGTAGGTAAAGTTGGTGAGTAATCCACCTGTCCAGTCCCAAGAGGCATTACCTAATACATGGTTGCTCTTGTCATATTGCGGCAGACCGGTTTGCGGGTCAATCAGAATATCTCCCTTTTCGTTCCGTTGGAAGTCCGGGCCTACAATAGAACCAAAGTTCTCGCCTACCTTAGCGGCCACCTGAACGTCGAGCCAAGACGCCTTTTCCAGTTCAAACATATCTGATTCGCCATCCAGTTCTTTTACTTTGTTGCTGTTTTTGGAGAAGTTCAGATTAATGTCCCAGGAAAAATCGCGTGTTTGAATCGGTCGTGTGCTAAGGGCAATCTCAATACCTTTGTTTTCTATCTTGCCGGCATTAATCAAGCGATAGTTGTAACCGGTTGTCCAGGAACTTGCCATTCCCATAATCTGGTTTTTACTGATTTGAGAATAGTAGGTGAAATCCAGTCCGATACGGTTCTTCAGGAATTTCAATTCCAATCCCATTTCCACGGAGTTTGTTTTGGTTGGTTTCAAGTCTTTGTTGGGGATGGTTCCGTTATCGATATATCCGATGGTATATCCGGGATAAGCATATTTGGATTTCGTATAGACGAGTCCCAATTGATAAGGATCGGTATCGCTACCTACTTGGGCCCATGACATACGCACCTTTCCGTAAGGCAGGAGGTCGCCCAGTTTTGTCAGCTCGGAGAATACAAAGCTACCGGAGAAAGAAGGATACACATACATGTTGTTGCCAGTGGGAAGGGTAGACGATTGGTCGCCACGCAACGTAGCATCGAGGTAAAGCATGTGTTTCCATCCCACGTTCACTGCTCCGTAAACCGAATTAATCTGCTTGCGGTAACTGCCGGGCACTACACTGATCTCGTTGAAGCTCGTCAATGAAGGGACATCGCGTATCTTCATGTCTTGAGCGGTGGTAACGGTGGTCTGGTTGTTCACCTTATATACATTGCCGCCTAATGTAGCATTGAAATCGAAATCACCCCAATGGTTGTTGTAGAGAGCCAACGCTTCAAAGTTGTACATGCGGTTGCGGAAAGCACTGTTTTGAAGTCTTCCGGCTTCGAATCCGGGAGTGGTAGGTGCTTTGTAATCATCGAACGTGAACCAGTTGAGTTCGGCACCCAGCGTTGCCTGAAGTTTCAGATGTGGGTCGATGTTCCATACGGCCTTGCCGTTCATGCGGAACAAGTCTTTCTTGGATTTGTTGAAGTTCTTATAGATATCCCAGTACGGATTCACGTTGTAGGGATCCATGCCGTTCCAGTTGGAATATTCGCCGTCGGCAGTCTGATAGGTTTGCAACCATTCCTGGTCGTAGGTGGTGGCAAGGGTCATCAGGTTTTTACCGATATTGGACTTGCTGTCGCCCAGAGCCGGACGGTTCTTCACGTCTTCCCGTGTATAGTTGACACTGAAATCCAAGTCTACCTTTCCTGCAGACGTATTGGCGCGCAGGTTGAAAATGTCACGGCTCATGTGCGTCTGGGGAACAATGTCTTTATTGCGCATATCCGTATAGGTAAAGCGAATTCCGGTTTTTCCGCTGTTCACACCTATGATGGCGGAGTTGGTGGCGGTGATACCTGTGCGGAAGAAGTTGGACGTATTGTCGGGGACAATGAGGAAAGGGCGTTCTACGCCGTCGAAATACTTCAACATGTTTGAACCGTCCGCTTTGGGGCCCCAACTTTTGTTTGTGTTGGATATGGCATCATAGCTATAAGTACCGTTGCTTCCCATACCATATATCTGTTGCACTTCATCCCATTTGGCAAGTTGGGTGTCGAAAGTCAGCGTTCCGTTATATTCCACGCTGATTTTATCCTTGTTGGCTCGCTTGGTTGTAATCAAGATAACACCGTGGCTGGCACGGCTACCATAAAGTGCAGATGCCGCAGGGCCTTTCAATACCGACATGTTTTCTACGTCATCGGCATTGATGCTCGAAATACCGTCGCCCAAGTCGAAGCCTCCGTTTGTGCCGGCACTGCCGAAATTAGTGTTGTCCAAAGGTACACCGTCCACTACATAAAGAGGCTGGTTATTGCCGGTCATTTCGGTACTGCCTCGCAGAATAACGCGCGTAGAACCGGAAGGACCACCGGCGGTCTGGCTGACTACCAAGCCTGGCACACGTCCTGCCATGGAGTTGATGAGATTCGTCTCTTTCGCTTTGGTCAAGGCTTCACCTTTCACTTCATCAATGCCGTAGCCCAACGCTTTGCGCTCTCTCTTGATGCCAAGGGCGGTAACTACCACTTCATCCAATGCTTTGGCATCCTCTTTCAAGGTGATGTTCAAAGGACCTCTTCCCGCTTTTACTTCTTCGGATTTATAACCCACGTAGCTGACAACGAGCGTAGCTCCCGCTTTTACATTCAAACTGAAATTTCCATCCAGATCGGTAATCGTTCCGTTGGCAGTTCCTTTCTCCACTACGGAAGCCCCAATGATGGGACCTGTGGCATCGCTCACTTTTCCGGTTACCTTGTTGCTTTGTTGTTGAATAGCTTGGGAACTTGGTTCCGTTGCTGCATACACTTGCTGGAAACTTCCCGCCATCCAAAGGGCGAGTGTTCCGCAAAACAGTAGATACTTACATTTTTCCATATTCATAGCATGTATATTTAAGATTCCTATAATATTTTCACCCAGTCGATGTACATATTCACTTTCTGACCGTCTTTCAGGCCCGTCAGTTTATTAATATCGGTAATTCCTGTAAACGCACCTCCCACGGCGAGGTTGAACAGGATGTAGAAGTTGTCATGAAAGTATGTGTTCGAGCTAATGTCGAACGTATGAAACTTGACGTTGTCAATGGATATTGTCAGGTTGTTTTCATCCCAATCCAGGGAGTAGGTGTGATAATTGCCGTCTTGTAGGCTGTTGGCAACATTGGCTTTGTAGTATTGCTGTTCGTGAGCCGCTGCGCTGGGGCCATAGTGAATGGCGGTGTTCACTTGTTTTTCCGAATCGCCCGCAGCCATTCCGCTCTGTTCTCCCATTTCCATAATATCAATCTCCCCGCATGCCGGCCACTGTTTGTCGTTGTCTCCCATCATCCAGAAAGCAGGCCATAGTCCGCCGTTAGTCTTGGGAAGCTTGATGCTTGCTTCTATCTTGCGATACTTGAAACTCTTTTTTCCTTTTGAATTGATCCTGCCTGAATAGATTTTATTCCCTTTGCGTTCGGCGGTAAGAATCAGAACCGATTTATCCCCGTCTTTTCCTACCGATACATGAGCGGCATCGTATGCCTGTAGCTCTTGGTTGGTCCAACCGGGTTCATGAGTTTCTTTCGTCCATACTTTTTCGTCGAAAAAGTTGAAATCGTCTTTAAAAAGAATGTCTTGTGGATTTTCTTCCGGTTCCGTTCCAACAGAATCCGACGAACAGGATTGTTGCGCGAAGCAAACGGATAAAAATAGGAATAGTGCTACTTTTTTCATCGTTTTAGCATTTTAAAGGTTAAACGTAATATGTGCTTTATACTTGTAAAGCTTGGTGCAAAGATGCTAATATCCGGCTGAAACGATGGTCAGATTGCTGACATATTAGGTTTGATTGCTGACAAATCTGCTGATTTTTATCGAACGGACGTTATCTTACCCATTCTTTTTCGAAGATTGTTGCTGTACGGAATGATCCCAAGATACTATTGCTGACAATAACTCGTCAATATGCAGTTTTTATTTCTTTCTCTTGCTTATATTATTTTTTCAATTGCCTAAGGAGTTTTCGTTTGACAGTTGTTGAACGAACGCTTGACATATGTTGAACTATCGCTTGACTATAGTCAAACGAAAACTCCTTAGGCAATGAAATAACTATCAATAGGTAAACGATTGCTTAAAAATAACTAATAAAATCATTAGTGGCAATTGATTCCAAACCATGCGGTTTTTAGTTAGGAATTTAATTCAGACATAAGAACATAAGAACAAAAAATAAAATAGCCGTTCAATAAGCAACAGAAATAATTTTCAAAGCGCAGCATTTATGTTCTTTTGTTCTTATGTCTAAAAACAAATGATCGTTTAGCTCATTTCTATACCTTTAATACTTGTCTATTTACCACTATATTTACTCGGTTGCATCCCGAATTGTTTCTTGAACAATGAACTGAAATACTTCGTGTTGACAAATCCGGTTTCGGTGGCGACATCGGTTACGCTTTTACCTTCTTTCAGCAGTTCGGCAGCTTTTTGTAGCCGGATGATACGAATAAACTCTTGCGGCCCTTTTCCCGTCAGTGATTTAAGGCGACTGTAGAATAGTGTTCGGCTCATTGCCATTTCATGGCATAAGAGATTGATGTTGAAATCGGGTTCATCCAAATGTTCAAGAACAAACCGGGTAGCTTGCATGATAAACCGGCGGTCGCCCTCGGCCATTGTTTCGCTTGCTGTCGTTACGTTTTTGTTGTCGATACTTTCATTGTTTTCATTGCTTTCATTGTCGTCACGTTTGCCGCCCGCCTCTACTTGAGCGATGGCTTGCCGCATGAAAAACTGCCGTTGCCTGTTTCGATTGTCAATCAATCCTTGTACTTTCAATTTCAGTATCTCTGTACTAAATGGTTTGGGGATATAATCATCCGCGCCTTTCTTCAATCCTTCCACTATTGCTTCGTGGTTAGCCTTTGCCGTCAGCAGAACGACGGGAATACCTGATGTGTCAGGATTTTCCTTGACCATTCTGCAAAGCTCGTCACCCCGTATGCCGGGCATCATGACGTCGGAGAGGATGATGTCCGGATATTCATTGGCGAGACAGGCGATAGCTTCGTGTCCGTCGGCAACATCAATCACCCGATAGAGGTGTTCAAAGGTCTGGCGGAGGTAGTGACGGAGAGTTTCGTGGTCTTCTACAATGAGCAATGTATTCCGGTCGTCCGGATCTTTCATTTTATCCGTTTCGGGGCTGTTATTATCCGATGTGCCGGCAAGGTGTTCGAGGGATGATTCGTGCGACACGGGTTCGGCTACGGTGGTGGTTCGCGGCAATGTTACGATGAAAGTAGTTCCCTTGCCCTCCTCGGAACAGAAAGTGATTTTTCCATGCAGCATCTTTACAATGCGTTGCACCTGCAACAGTCCGAATCCGGTTCCTTCTTCCTGTGACTGCCGGGCATTTTCGGCTCTGTAAATATCGGAGAAGATATGCTTTTTCGCTTTCTTCGGTATGCCTATTCCGTTATCTTTCAACGAAAGGATGGCTTTGCGTTTCGTGGCTTTCAAATCCAGACTGATTTCTCCCTGGGGCATGGTGTATTTGCAGGCATTGGAAAGAAGATTGTCGAGTAACATCTCTATCAGGTGTTTGTCGGCCGAAACGAAAACGGATTCGTCGGGTTGGGTCAGATTCAGTGTCAACTGCTTCTTCTCGCAAAAAGACCGGAAGACGGAGACTTCTTTCAGCAAAACTTCATTCAGACAAAGCGGAACCGATGAAGAGGATGGCTTGTGGGCGTCTACCTTTTCAAATTCGAGCAACTGTGTGATGAGCGAATGGAGTTTCTGGGTACTTTCATGGGCCAGATTCAGGTAATAACGGGCTTTGTCCGAGAGATCCTGTTCCCGGTTCAAATCCTCCAGTGGCGCCATGATAAGCGTTACCGGCGTGCGAATGTCGTGCGCCGTGTCGATGAAGAAACGTATTTTGTCTTCGTCGTATTTCTTTTGGAGCTGGTTGCTCTTATAGCGCAGGATGAAATAGAAAACGAAGCCTATTATAAATAGGTAAATAGTCCAAGCCCACCACGAGTTCCACCATGGCTGGCTCACTTTCACTTCTAAGGTGCTTTCGGAGATAGTCTTTCCGTCGCTGCGTCGCAGGCTGCGCACTTTAAAAAGATAAGTGCCCGGCGATACCTTGGTGTAGGATGCCTTGCCCTCGGCAGACGGTTTGCTCCAGTCATTGTCATACCCCTCTAAAATATGCTGATAGACAATATCGCGCTGGAAACGATAGTTGATAGATTCAAAAGAAACGGTAAACGAGTTGTATTTATAGCCGAGCCGTACCGCACGGTCGGCAAGCATATCATGGATGGCGGGTCTCAACGATTCTTCTTCCTGGACGTTTTGATAATCAACCGTCAGCCCCGTGAAACGCAGGAGCGTCCAGTAGTCTACGGTTGAGATGTCGAGTGGCATGATAAAGACAGCGCCATCCGTGCTGCCATACACAAACTCGCCGTTCATCAACCGGGCAAATGAGGATTTGTTATATTCCTTGTCTATATTGCCTGCATAGTTGAGGTTCGACACGCGCAGGCTGTCTATCAAGGCAATTCCTTTTCCGGTGCTGACCCACAAGCGTTTCTTGTCGTCTCGCTGCAAACTATATATATCGTTGGACGGCAATCCCTCTTGAACGGTGAAAGTCTTTACCGTCCGGTTTTTCATATCATATAGATTCAATCCTCCCCCTTCGGTTCCCAGCCACACGGTTCCGTCGTCATTGAACAGCATAGAGATGATATAAGCACTGACATTCTGATTGTGAAATTCCTGGGAATTGGCATAGTGCTGTATATTCCCTGTATGTTTGTCCACTAGGAAAAAACCGTTGACGGTAGCCACCGCTACCCGGTTTCGGTCGATAGGTTCAATGGACTGTACCCAATTCACGTCGAAAGACTGTCTGCTGCCTTTTTCTTTTTCAAACATGATCAGGCATCCGTCCAGACCTCCTATCCATAAGTCTCCCTCCATGTCTTGTCTGACGGAGAAAATATAATTGGTGGTCAATTGCCCTTGTTGCTTGGTGAGATGGCGTAACACGCGTCCGTTGTTATCCAATAGATACACTCCGTCTCCGTACGTTCCTACCCATACGTTCCCATTTCCGGATGTGCAAAGAGAAATGGTTACGATTTCTTTCAGCACGTGTTTCCAAGTGCCTGACAGGGTGTTTCGGATGCTGATTCCATCATCGGTAGCGAACCATTGGTTGCCATCCGGGTTTTCTTCGATATCATTCACGTTGTTGCTGATGAGAGAATGGGTATTTCCCTTTTCGTGTGCTAATATCGAAATGGGATGTTTCAGCAGGATAGCCACGGATACACCTCCCGTATAACTACCTATCCAGATGTTGCCCTGATCGTCTCTGGTTACGGCATATACGCCGTTTCCGCGCAGGTAAGTATCTGTGTCATCTTTGGTATTCATCAGTAAACGGGCTTTCTTGGTGTCCTTGTCTATCGCATACACACCGCCACCGTCCACGCCTATGAGTATGGTATGTACATCATAGTCTGTAATTGCCCGTATCGGATGAAGGAACGTGCTCCCTTGTCCCTCCAGCGCAAGCACTTTGGAAGTGTCGAGGTTCATCACAGACAAACCGCTGCCAAATGTGCCTATCCAGAGTTCTTTTTTCGGTTTGTCGCAGAACAATGTTTGTACATTCCACCCCTCCAGCAGCTGGCGTTTCTTATCCGGCAGGGCGTGTGACAGTTGCCAGACTCCGTTAGAAGTGCCCACAAAAAGCGACTCGCCGGCAAATGCGATGTCGTTGACATATTGTCCTTTCAACACGGCAACTATACGATGGTCCGCTTCTTGCTTGTATAGTCCTTTATCCGCCCCCATCCACCAGGTTCCGTCACTATCCAAACAGAGTTTGTTCAAGATGACTTCTTCCTGAATCAATTGTCCCAGGTGGAGGACTTGTTCAAAATGATCCAGGATGGTGGAATATCGGTAGATTCGTCCGGTGTGGTCGTAGGCGAACAGTCCTTGTTGTGCGTCGTACAATAAGTAAAGCCTGCGTCCGGCAAGATCACCATAATAGAAACTGCCCGGCAAATCATAGTTCTTTACCGTATGACCGTTGTATCTGTCTATTCCGGTTTTTGTAGCAATCCACATAGCACCGTCTCCATCCTCGACAATCGAAAAAACGCGTTGGCTACTAAGGCCTTCTGCATAGCCTACATGCCTGACATCGAACATCCGGTTGGTCAGTTCGGCTTTGACAGCTATGCTTATCATTAGTAGTAAGGTGATAACAAGATTAAAACGAACCATATTCTTTTAATTGTTGACATTACAAAGATAAAGTTTCTTTAGAAAATCCCAACAGAATAGGGGTGTGAAATTAGAAGGAATATTCAGTAAATGTTCCTATGTAAAGTCAATCAGGAAATCAACAAGATTTATATTTCCGGGAATGGCAAGTTTCTTTCTTATTCGGTAACGGGCTGTTTCTACTCCACGAATAGTAAGATTGGTGAACTGCGCAATATCTTTGGTCGATAGATTTAGCCGTAACAGTGCACAAAATCTCAAGTCACTGGCTGTGAGACTGGGATATTGTTTACGCAGGTTACGGAAGAAATTCTTATGGATCATATCAAAATTCTTGTGGTAAATATCCCAGAATTCCTCCTCATTCAGGTTTCCGTTAATCTGTTTTAGTATGGTGTCTATATCATGTTGATTGATAATTCCCTTATGTTCTTGTTCAGACATAACCTCTTTCAAGCTTTCAACCGCTTTACGTTGGACTACGGCATCGAGAGCCAGGCTGGCTAATTCCTTACTTTTGACCTGTAATTCTGCTTCAAGTAATTGCTCGCGTTGTTGCGCAATGATATGTTCCTGCTCCAACATCTTGAAGTCCTGTTTCATTTTCTCTTTTTCAAACTCCCTATTACGTTTTCTTAGCATTTTGGCAGCATGCCAACGAGAGTAGAAGTATACTATTACACTCGCAAGAAGCACATATATTATCCAAGCATATATGGACAGATAAAATGGGCGTGGTTTATTGAAATAATATTCTACGGAACTAAGTACCTGACCATCGACATTTTTCACTGAAGCCGTAAAATGATAATCTCCATACCCTAAGCTACCAAATGTGACTACCGGATCGGCTGATTCTGACATCAGATCCAAGCTACTTCCCGTGAGGTGATAACAAAAACGGAGAGGTTCGCAGTTAAAATTAGGATAAGACAAATGGAAAGTTATATCCCCCCATATTTTCTTGTTGTCTTTCTTTTCGGCAGATACAGGCATTAGATGCAATTGATAATCCTGCGACAAAGAAGTAGCTTTTCTAATGAGTAAAGAATTCCTTTGCAGCAAAGTGTCTTTTTTCAGATTCATATCCAAACGCCCTATACCATTGTTGAGACAGAAATAAGTAATGTTATTGTTTACATATACATTATTATTGTTTTCATTGCATTCAAGTCCGAAAAAAGAGGAAGGGATGAAGCGTTCCATCCTGAAATTGTCATTATCATATCTTATCAGGGTGTATCCACGATAGTCGGTAAGCCAATAGAGGTTATCATCTACCGGTATAGCCATATTAATCCCATTTTTGAGAATGGAGTTAAGTTGTACGAAAGGTATGATACGTTGGTTAATATCATCATAAGTATACGTTCTTTTGCTGTCCGACAATACCACTCTTCCACGTATCTTCATAACATGCATTAGGCTTGCATTATTCTCTTCGTCTGACAATGATTTGATATACGTGCACTTTTCCACCTTTTTTAAATCCCTTGAAAGCTCTATCCTGTAGATACCGAGACTCATATGTGCAGCCCATATATTTCCACTATGATCGACCTCGAACTGGCGTACCGGATTCCAGAAGCCATCAATGGAATGAGAAAAACTCCATTTACCATTATATTTACGATAGACTCGGAGGTTATAATAAGACGACTCAATGAGAACTTCCTGCCCATTAATTATACATTTGCGCAGACACGTGCTACTAGTTTCTGTTTCAGGGATGTTACTGGCTACAGTTCCCGTTATAATTTTAGTTCCGAAATTGTTTCCCAGCAGAATTTGTGAATCAAATGTACTGATATGCCAGTTCTGTCCTTCGGTACCCTGGATAGGAACAATTGTTTGGTCGGCAAAAGAGTACAACCAGGCAGACTGGTTAGTAGCAATATATAGACTATTATTAAATGCATTGACCCCATATACCATTCCGAATGACTGTGAATTGCGGTCAGGTATCAGAATGGAATAGGGAGAACCGGTATGGATTAATGCAATGCCGATATCAAGTGCCGCCCATACATTATTATCCCGATCACAGAAAAGCCGTAATACAGAATTGTTATATAAACGATTTTCCATATCATAATGCCACTTCTCTTTTCCTTCTTTGTCAACGGCATAAATACCATTGCGGATCGTTCCGAGTACGATTGTCGAATCTGATGGAATCATTACGGCACGATTCATCTGCTGACTTTTTAATTCCTGATCGATAGCGGTAGGGTGGGGAGAAAGTGTCTTTCCGTCATAGTCAAAAAGTCCGTTCCACTCGGTACATAGAATCATTTTTCCTCCTGCGGTGGGAATGACTGCAACCACAGAGTCATCTTTTAATGCTTTACGTTTAATCAATAGTTTATATTCATCATTTTCCAGAAGATAAAAATCACCGTTGACCATCTGTACATAGATTTGTCCATGCGCTTTATGAAAATACAATGGCAAATGTTGAGAGTTATAGTGTGCGGTTACTTTCTTTCCGTCATATTTAAACCAAGAACTGAATGATTGGAAATAAATGCATTCACCTATTTTGAGTATATTCCATATTTCATCATTGTGCGTTTCGATATTCTTGAGTTGGCTCCATAAGGAAGTGTATTCAAGTATACCAAGAGAGTTGCGGCTGAAATAGCCGAAATCCTCGTATGTTCCCACATAAATACGGTCACCATCAATGAGTATGGATCGCACAAGCTGATTACCGGGCATTTGATATTTACTCCACGTATAGCCATCGAAACATAATAGTCCTGTATTATTTCCAATGTACATCTCTCCGTTCTTTCCTTGAGCTAAAGCCCAGTTTTGTAATCCCGCTTGGTAGTCTTTGGCTGTATAGTTGGTCACAATGGGCATAAATGTAGATGCATGACTTATTACTGGGGATAAACATCCTCCTATGAAAATAAATAATAAATAGATAAAATCAGTGCGTCTCATAGAATACTCTCTCTATTATAGTGATGGAAAATAATTTCAAATATAATATCAAATAATTAAAAAATCCCAAATCAGCGAAAAAACATGCCAAAATAAGTGTCTACAAGCGATAAACGTACTAAAAACGTAGTGTTGTACAGCATAAAAGTAGTAGCGTAGTATGCGTTATTTTGCAAGAATTTTAAAAACTCCATTCCTTTGTTGCATCGATTTTTTAGCAACCTTATTATCAACTAATACGTAAAAAAATGAAGAGAAAGATTACTTTTCTTGTAGTTGCAGTGTTGTGTTTACAGACACTGCTTGCTCAAAACAAAACAATCAGAGGTACTATTGTTGATTCCTTTAGTGAACCGATCATTGGTGCGTCTGCTCATGTAAAAGGTACCTATACTGGTACTATCTCGGACCTTAATGGTAACTATACTTTGGAAAACGTTCCCGAAGATGCTATTATTACCTTCTCTTATATAGGAATGATACCTCAAGAAATTGCTGTAAAAGGGAAGAATGTAATCAATGTTCAATTAAAAGATGATGTTCAGAAGCTGGAAGAAGTGGTTGTGATCGGTTACGGTTCAGCCAAGGCCAAGGACTTGACTTCTCCCATTACGGTAGTCAAGGGAGAAGCGTTACTTTCTACTCCCGCCTCTTCACCTATGGCTGCTATGCAAGGGAAAGTGGCCGGAGTAAACGTAACCAATAGCGGTACTCCGGGAGAAGGGCCGAAGGTAGCTATTCGTGGTAAAGGGTCATTTTCCAACAGCTCGCCTCTTTATGTAGTGGATGGTATGTTCTATGATGATATCAATTTCCTCAATAGTAATGACATTCAGGATATGTCTGTGTTGAAGGATGCTTCGGCTGCTGCCATTTATGGTGTGCGTGCTGCCAATGGTGTTGTTATTATCACTACCAAAAAAGGACAGCGTAACCAAAAAGCTAAAATTACCTATAACGGATATATAGGTGTACAGAAAGCTACAAACGTTTTAGAAATGGCTAACTCTCAAGAGTATTCTACTATGCTTCTCGAAGCTAATTATGATGCATATGTATCTACCATGAAGGCTTCTATTGATAAATTCGGCGGTGATTATTCCGATCCGGATTTTCATAACTGGAAATTCGATTCAGACACAGACTGGTATAAGGAGTTACTGCGGAGTGCGCTTATCACTAACCACAGTTTGGGAATTAGTGGTGGAACAGAGAAAAGCACTTATTCCGTAGGTATGAGTTATCTGTATCAGGATGGTGTAATGGATGTGGAGAATAATTATAAACGTCTCAATTTCCGTGCAGCACTCGATTATGAAGCAACCAACTGGCTGAAGGTAGGTTTTAATGGTGTATTTAGTAACTCTACCCAAGTCTTGCCGCAAAATAAAGCTTGGCAGCAAGCATTTAATGCTCCGGGCATTTATCCGGTTTATGATCCGGCAAATGACAATACTTTCCCCGACAAGTATGCATCACCTGATGCAGTTGGTTTCACTGCTAACTTCTACAATCCTGTGGCAACAGCCAACTATTATGATTCACAAAATGAGAACTATCAGGTATTGACTAACTTCTATGCACAGTTCCAACTCTTGCCGGAGAAGTTAAATTTCAGAACGAGTTATAGTTATGATTATTCAGCCATTCGTGGTCGTGAATATATAGCTCCCTACTATGTAAGTAGCTGGCAACAACAGGCCGTTTCAGAATTGACAAAGAAAGATACGAACTATTACAATTACATTTGGGATAATATATTGACCTATAATAATCAGTGGGGAAAACATAACTTTGGAGCCATGTTGGGTTACTCTATGCGGCAACAACAGTACAGATATATGTGGGGAAAAGCTAATAATGTACCGGAAGGAAAAGACGAATGGCTTTATTTGAGTCAGGGAAATGCTGAAGGTGTAACTCTTGGAGATGATGGTTACTGCTATCGCGGTCAGTCTTATTTCACCCGTTTAAGTTATGACTATGCAGGGAAATATCTGTTGACATTCACTATGCGTGCGGACGGTTCTTCCAAATATCAGGAACATTGGGGATATTTCCCATCCGTTGGTGCTGCATGGGTTATCAGTGAAGAAGATTTTATGAAAGATCAAAAGTTCTTCGATTACCTGAAACTGCGTGCCAGCTGGGGACGTTTGGGTAATGACCACGTAGCTGCAAGTGACGGTTTTGCTTCAATTACCACAGGTAATTCTGCATCCGGTGTATTTGGAAACTCTACTTTCCCAGGCTATCAAAATACAACTTATTTCAGTTATTTGAAGTGGGAGCTGGTAGATGAAACAAACGTCGGTTTGAATTTCTCTACTTTTAAGAATCGTTTGAATGTAGATTTGGACTATTTCTATCGCCTGACAAAAAGAGCTGTTATATCTCCGCGTTTACCGTTCAGCAATGACGTACTTGCCGGAAACTATGGTAAGATTCTGAATTCGGGTTTTGATTTATCACTTAACTGGAATGATAATATCGGAAGAGACTTCAAATATAATTTGGGAGTGAACCTTTCATATTTGAAGAATAAGGTGAAAGACCTTGGAGGATTGAGCTCTATCAAGGGAGGAAAGACCATTAATATGGTAGGCAAAGAAATGAATTCATACTATGGATATAAAGTTGTAGGAGTTTATCAAACTTTGGAAGAATGTGCGGAAGATCCGATTGCTGTAGCCAACAAGCTTGTACCGGGTGACTTCAAGTATGAAGATGTAAACGGTGATAACGTAATTGATGGTGATGACCGCCAAGTACTTGGCTCTTACATACCTAATTTTACATACGGCATTAATCTTGGTTTGAACTGGAAGAATCTGGATTTTGAATTGACTACGTATGGTCAAACAGGCGGACAGATATACAACCGTAAACGTGCTTTGCGTTATGCACAGTCTAATTATAACTTTGATAAAGCACAGTATGAGAATCGTTGGACCGGACCGGGTTCTACTAACTCGCATCCGTCTGCAGCAGCATTGGTAAAGGGCTGGAATGTATCTGACCAAAGAGTGAACTCTTATTTTGTAGAAAGTGCGGATTTCTTCCGTATTCAGAACATAACTCTCGGTTATAGTTTGCGTAATATCAAGATGGGAAATTACACATTGCCGGGTATCCGTTTCTCACTGACGGCAGACCGTCCGTTCACGACATTTAAGGCGAATTCATTCACTCCGGAGTTGAGCGATGCTGAAGGATGGGATACAGAAGTTTATCCTTTGACATCTACTTATAGCTTTGGAATCCAGATTGATTTCTAAGCCAGAATGGAAAATTAATTTTAATCTAACAAAAGAACAAGAAAATGAGAATACTAAAGAATATCTTAATATATGCGTTGCCAGCATTAATGTTATGCAATACATCATGTGATTATCTTGATAAAGAGCCCGAAAATAAGGTTCCGGAAGAGAATGTAGACTTTACTCGGTTCTTCGTCAAATTTGGTGGTACTTCTTCTATTGTGAATAAATAATCTTCGC
>OGZB01001013.1_pt1 | contig 16890 bp, 13 predicted proteins | sample 1576691 | NCBI WGS metagenome assembly OGZB01 (sample SAMEA3541479, study PRJEB24748) | human gut metagenome | biome: human gut; feature: human-associated habitat; material: faeces | place: China | collected 2012
GGCACCATCGACGCGGTGAACGACGCGTGGGGCACGCCCTGCCGTCACGCCGTCAATGTTGAACAGGCCCAGCTTTTGCAGGTTGGGGCAGTGGAAGTTGGGGTGCTTGGCAATCGCGCCCAGGGTGTTGGTGCCCGCGTCGCCAAAGGCGGGGGCGTCCGGCTCCGCGCCAATGCCAAAGCTGTCGAGAACGATCAGAAAAACACGCTTTTCCATTTGCAGTGGTTCCTCCGTTTTTTCAAAATTCGGGTCCCTGCTCCCGGGGCACCATGCACCCCAAAAAGTGAGACTTTTTCTTAGCTTTATTATAGGCGCAGTTGGCTGTTTGTGCAAGCCTTTTGTTGCAGTATCGTGCACTCGGACATGGTTTAAGCGAATTTAAGGGGCCAAAACCGACCGCTCAACCGATTTTGGCGGTTGGTATAAAATCTTAAGGGTTTCTTAGCAAATATTTTTCTTGCTCTATTGTATCCAAGTGTTTATAATATAAGGTGGTGGGGTTTTGAACAAACAAACCATCAAGCGTTTTCCCTGGCAGCTTGGCTCTGCCAGAAGCAGCGGGAGGATGTAGTTTCCGCTGTGTGATAGAGTGAAATTTGAAGAGACGTAGTTGGAGGTATTTTATATGAGAAAAACAAAGATCATCTGCACCCTGGGCCCGTCCACCGATAAGGACGGCGTGCTGCGCGAGCTGGTCGCCAACGGCATGAACGTGGCCCGTTTCAACTTTTCCCACGGCTCCTACGAGGAGCACAAGGGCCGTCTGGACATGCTGAAGGCTGTCCGCGCTGAGCTGAACAAGCCCGTTGCTGCCCTGCTGGACACCAAAGGCCCCGAGATCCGCCTGAAGGAGTTCAAGAACGGCGTTGAGATGCTGGAAGCCGGTCAGACCTTCACCCTGACCACCCGCGAGGTGGAGGGCACCAAGGAGATCTGCTCCATCACCTACAAGGACCTGCCCCAGGACGTCCACGAGGGCGGCACCATCATGCTGGACGACGGCCTCATCAAGCTGGCCATCAAGAGCGTCACGGACACCGACATCGTCTGCGAAGTGCTCAACAGCGGCAAGATCAAGACCAAGAAGGGCGTCAATGTCCCCGGCGTCCACCTGTCCATGCCCTACCTGAGCCAGCGCGACCGGGATGACATCATCTTCGGTGTCCAGCAGGGCTTCGACTTCATCGCGGCTTCCTTCGTGCGCACCGCACAGGACGTCTACGACATCCGCAACCTGCTGAACGAGTACGACTCCAACATCCGCATCATCGCCAAGATCGAGAACCGCGAGGGCGTCAATAACATCGACAGCATCCTGTCCGCTGCCGACGCCGTCATGGTCGCCCGCGGCGATCTGGGCGTCGAGATCGACTTCACCGAGCTGCCCGGCATCCAGAAGAGCGTCATCGACCGCTCCTTCTCCTTCGGCAAGCCCATCGTCACCGCTACCCAGATGCTGGACAGCATGATCGTCAACCCCCGCCCCACCCGCGCCGAGATCTCCGACGTGGCAAACGCCATCTACGACGGCACTTCCGCTATCATGCTCTCCGGCGAGACCGCCGCGGGCGCATACCCTGTTGAGGCCCTCAAGACCATGTCCGCCATCGCAGAGCGCACCGAGAACGAGGTCCACTACCGCGACAACCGCCTGACCGATACCACCGGCCAGATCAGCGTCAGCGACGCTACCGCACACGCTGCCTGCCTGACCGCAAAGGACGTCAACGCTTCTGCCATCGTCACCGTGTCCGAGTCCGGCAACACTGCCCGCCTGCTGAGCAAGTACCGCCCCTCTCAGCCCATCATCGCCTGCGTCATGGACGAGCAGGTCCAGCGCCAGCTGTCCGTCTCCTGGGGCATCACCCCGCTCATGATGGACCTCGCCACCAGCACCGATGAGCTCATCGAGAAGTCCACCGCTCTGGCAAAAGAGCACGGCTACCTGCACGACGGCGAGCTGGCTGTCGTGACCGCCGGCGTCCCCGTGGGCGTCTCCGGCACCACCAACATGATCAAGATCCACATGATCGGCAACTGTCTGGCTACCGGCGTCGGCGTCGGCCCCGAGGGCGCTGCTCTGGCCAACGCCACCGGCAAGGCCTGCGTCTGCCGCACCATCGAGGAGATCCGCGCAAAGTTCAAGCCCGGCATGGTCCTGGTCGTCCCCTCCACCTCCAACGAGATGCTGAGCTACGTCCGTGACGCCGCCGCTCTGGTGGTCGAGGAAGCCGGCCTGAACAGCCACGCCGCCATCGCCGGCAAGGCCCTGCTCAAGCCCACCATCGTAGGCGCCGTCGGCGCTACCGCCCACATCCGCGACGGTCTGATGGTCGCTGTGGACTGCGCACACGGCAGCGTCCAGCGCCTGCAGGCCTGATCCCGGGAGGCGTGACATGGAGCGCATTGCAAGCTTCTGCGTAGACCACACCAGGCTCGACCGCGGTATGTACCTGAGCCGTCAGGACGGCGATGTTCTGACCTGGGACATCCGGATGAAGAAGCCGAACCACGGCGATTATCTCTCCACCGGCGCGGCCCACACGCTGGAGCACCTCTTCGCCACCTACGCCCGCAACAGCCAGTATCAGGACGGCGTCATCTACGTCGGCCCCATGGGCTGCCGGACGGGCTTCTATCTGGTCACCCGCGGCCTGACCCCCGCCGAGGCGCTGGCCCTGACCGTGGACTCGTTCCGCTTCATGGCTGCTTTTGAGGGTGCCGTCCCCGGTGCCAGTGAGGTGGAGTGCGGCAACTACCGCGATATGGACCTGCCCACCGCCAAGGCGGAAGCAGCCGCCATGCTGCCCGTGTTGGAAGCTCTGACCGCTGACCAGCTGCACTACTGATCTCCCCCGGAACCTAACATAAGATGCGGAAAAGGCACGTTCTCCAAAAGAGAACGTGCCTTTTTGTAATATCTGTATAAATTATTCCGGTTTGGAATCTTCAGGAAGCCGTCTCCACCCGGGTACAGCGCACCGCGCAGCGGGCACTGCCGCCGGTGGTACAGGTGAAGAGCGTCAGATCCCAGTCATCGCCGTCCGCCTTGCCCACCATCTCTTCGATCTGGGTGGGCTGCAGGGTCTCCACTTTGGAGACGGTGTAGTCCCACTCCCGGCCGTCCATATCCACAAACTGCACCGTGGTGCCTGCCGCCAGCCGCTTGACAGGACTGAAATGCCGGGCATAGTTGTGGCCGCAGATGACCAGATCGTCCGTGAAGACCGAGCCCGCGTACCGCCCTGGGGCAATTTTGAGGCCCGGATAGCTCCACTCGCTCATCACGGGCAGGGCCAGCCCGATGGACGGGATGGAGAGATACCCGATGTAATCCCAGCCATCAATGGCGGTAACGGTCATCTCCCGGGCGGTGTCGTCCACCTGGGTGGGCACCAGAAGCTGCAAATGGTTCTCCTGCTCGTCCAGCGTCGTTTCCAGCTGATCCAGCACCTGTGCCGCCGCTTTCTGGGCGCGGCCATTGTCCCACTGGTTGTAACCCAGCAGGCCCAGCGCCCCGGCCAGCAGCAGCGCTCCCAGCAGGATGAGGATGGTTCCAAGTCGTCTTTTCTGCATGGCTCAGTGTTTTTTGCGGAGCAGGATGCCCGCTGCAATGAGGCAGGTGCCTGCCGCCGTCAGCACCGGGATGGGCCAGTTCAGCTGGCCGGTCTGGGGCAGGGTCGGGCGGCCATTCAGCACCCAGTCGTCCGGGTTGCCCGGATTGGGAGCCGCGTTCTTATCCGGGCGGCCGTTCAGCACCCAGTCATCGGGGTTGTCGGCACCCGGAGGGGTGTTCTTGCCCGGTTCCTCGGGGATCTCCGGAGTCTCCGGTTTGTCCGGGTTTTCCGGCGTGGTCGGCTTTTCCGGCTCGGTGGGCTTCTCGGGTTCCGTGGGTTTGTCCGGTTCCTCCGGCTTGTCGGGTTCTTCCGGCACGTCCGGCGGGGTGGTGGGCGTCAGCGTGCCCACCTTGGGCAGGGCGTCCACATCGTAGAGGTACGTGTCCTCCTCCACCAGCGGCACCGACACCAGGAACGGGTTGATCTTCTCATACCCGGTGGAAGCGGTGCTCTGGACGACGAGATACAGGCCCAGCGGCAGCCGTGAGAAGACGGCCTTGCCATCGGTGTCCACGGTGAGCGTCTCCCCTTTGCTGTCGGCCGGGCGCTTGTCGTCCAGGGTCCGGGCCAGGTCGCTCTCCGAGAGATCGCCGAGGGAAACGCCGCAATTTTCAAAACTATTTGTATAATCGTAGCTTAAATTTCCATTTTGGCGGCTGATGGAGGCCACCTGATACAGGGTCAGCTTTCCGCCCGAGACCGCGCTCCCGCTCTCGGAATCCCGGAGGGTCACGGTGACGCTGCCTTTCCGGGTGAGCTCAATGCTGGCGGCCGTGGCGGCGGCAAAAGCCGGGGCCGCGCACGCTGCCGCCAGTGCGACAGCCAGCAACAGCGCCGCCAGCTGTTTACGAATTTGTTTCATGGGGGTCACCTCTCGTCGTTTTCTCATGTTTGCCTGCTTTCGGACGCTTCCGTGTGGTCACCAGCAGCCAGATCAGCAGCACTGCCAGCATGGGCAGGGCAATGACAGGCGCCGTGATGATGGGGTCGATCCGTGTCGCGTCCGCCGTGACACGGACATGTTTCTGGCTCTCCCGCGTGTTGACACGGTGGCCGCGCACCAGCAGGCGGTGGGTATTGATGCCGTAGGGCGTGCAGGTCATCAGGGTAACGTAGTCCTGCCCTTCTACGGGCTGTAATAGATCCGTCTCGGTGGGGAGGACAATGGAGATCCGGTCCACCTCATAGGTCAGCTCCCGGTCCAGCACCGTGATGGTGAACGTGTCGCCCGCTTCCAGCTCGTCCAGATTGGTGAACAGCTTGGCGCTGGGCAGGCCGCGGTGGGCCGAGATGACCGCATGGGTGCCCGCCCCGCCCACGGGGAGGCTGCTGCCCTCCAGATGGCCTGCCGCCACCTGCAAAACACCATCGCTGGTGCCGTGGTAGACGGGCAGCTCCACGCCGATCCTGGGGATGGTGATATACCCCATAATGCCCGTGCCGGAGACGTCCAGCGTCTCGTCATAGCCGGAGACCTGCTCCGGCGTAAAGAACGAATTGGGCGTGGCCGCCAGCCGTTGGTTGTAGGCGTCCGCCGCCTCAAAATAGGCGGTATAGTCCGCATCCGACATCTCGTTGACCGTCTCGTCATAGCTGGCCAGCGCGCGGGACTGGTGGCGCTGGTTGACATAATCGCTGACGGTGGGATATAACATCACGGATAGACCCACGAGAAAGATCAGGATCAATATTATGGTACTGCGGTTCTTTTTCATGGGCTACTCCCTAATGTTATCAGGATATTTTTTGCTTTGGGGTTTGGTTTAGCGCTTGTTCTCCATCCGCTTCTTGGTCACCAGCAGGACCACAGCCACAGCCATCAGGCCGCCGCCAACGACGTAGAAGACCGTGGTGCCCATGCCGCCGGTGGAGGGCAGGGTGGTGCCGGCCTTGTTGATGATGTGAATACCCGTGGATTTTCCCTCATCCCACTTGTTGTTTGTTTCACTCAGGTTAGACGAAACATTTGCATTCGCAATGGAAAATTCAAATGCATTTTCCAGTTCATTGTAACCCTTGGGGGCTTCAATTTCTTTCAGGTAGTAAGTCGTTGTCCCTTTCAGGCCTTTGATCGTCAGTGCACTAGTTGCATTAGTCTCAATAGATTCGACTGCTTTTTCTCCCGTTTTTGCAACACGGTAGGCATTGCTCCCATCTGCTACCAGTTTGATTTCATCTGTGCAATTTTGGTCAGCATAGAGTTTGAACTTTGCTCCAGCCAGCAATGTTCCATCGCTGTCGGTTTTTACAAGATCAAAGCTATAGCTATAGGTTGTAGTTTCGCTTGTGACACTGCCGCTATTGCCGTATTTCAGCCAGGTATCATTCTTATTGCCTGTTGTGCTGCCAATCACTGCATTTTTATTCAGTGTTGCAGAATATGTTACTTCAATCTGCGTACCTGTTGCAAGTCCTGCAATATAGCTGTCCTTAAATTCGATTTCAAATGTACAGGGATCACTCGATTCCGTGCCAGGCTTTTTCAGAGTGTAACTACCTTCTGCAACATCAACACCGCCGACTTTTACTTTCACAGATGTTTCATCAAACGTAAGGCCTGCATCCATTTTATCGTGGAGAACAACTTTTTCCACACTGCCATTGATCATGATCGTAGTCTTATACTCTACCGTATCACCGATCTTTGCAGAGTTGCTGCTCTCGTAATTCTCTCCGCTCTTGACTTTTTTCTCCACGGACGGGGCTTCATTTTTTTCACGAATCGTAGCAGTGTTTCCGGTCACATTATCAAGGCTGCACAATGCACCCAAACTGGTATCCACCAGATAATAACCGTTCGCAACATTTGTAAATGTTACGCCACTTTTGTCTGCCGGCTTGCTCTCCGCTGCATTGATATTATGAGTAGAATCTTTTGCCCATGCAATCGCAGCAGCTGCAAATTTCGGAGCAGTCGTAGAATCCAGCGTAGTGGCGCTGATCTGCTTTTTACTATCCAGCGTAACATAAGCAGCACCCGGATTTCCCTCTGCAAAGAACGATGCCCAATCAGCTGTTACTTTATAGGTAATCTTATGAGGTTTTGTCGTCGTATCGTAGCCCGTTACATCAAAAATCTTATAGATGCTGTAGGTTTCTCCATCGACTGCACCTTGAACGGTGATGCTTCCCGTGTTTCCCTCCGCCCACGCCGGGACGGCCATGGCCAGCACCAACGCAAATGCTGCAAGCAGCGCCAGCATCCGTTTTACTCTTTTCATATTTCTTTACTACCTTTCTTACGTCCCCTCTCTGAAGACGCCAGAGAGGGGATTTATTTTCCTACGTTCGGTTTGTTGCCGGGGTCAGAGCTGCAGGAGTCACTCTTCCCCCCTTTTCCGCTTGCGCCTGGAGTTATATCCACACAGCACCGCGGCCAGCGCAATGGCCGCGCCGCCTGCCGTGTAAGGAACCGTGCCGCCGGGGGAGCCGGTGGAGGGGAGCTCGTAGGTGGGGGCCTCGGTGTTGGTGATGGTCACCGTTGCGCCCGGGAGTGTGCCTGTGGTTTCGCTCGTACCATCCGGGTAGTCGTAAGAAACTGTATAGCCGCTTACGCTGGTTTCCTCCACGACATAATGGGCCGTGGGATCGAGGTTTGTAAAGGTGTATTTCCAACCTCTCGTTTTGGTCATCGTAACAGTATCTCTGCCGTCCACTTGAACCGGAGTCTTTCCTCCCGTACTCTCCACCTTAAAGAGTTTTAACTGGATGGAATCCGGCTCTTTGTCACTTGGCAATACACTGCCGTCCTGACCATTCCACTTTTTGACTACAGACAATTCCGTTGGCTTAAGCTGGTTTACAACAACAATGGTATCACCGCTTTGGTAAGCATCATTCGCAGAATGTTCTTTTCCAAAACCATCCATATAACTGATGATATAATTATTACCATCCTGCTCTTTTGCTTCAAACTCTGTGCTACTCTTAAGATCACTACATTTTGCCAGGTCTACCTGAGCTGTCCATCCGTTGTTGCTGTTCAAAGTCACCGTATCAAATGCTGTGTTGTTACCCTTTTTGAAGACATCCACCTTGATTTCGCTTTGCTTGTTTTTCTGGTCCTCAGACATAATCGTCCCGTCTGCATTTTTCCATACCTTACGGACTGTCAGCTCCAGCTTGCTGTTTTCCACCTGCAGGACCGTTGTCTTTCCATAGGTTGCAAATGTCACATCCTCCTGCTCCGGAAGTGTAACACTCCCAGCATTTTGTGTTGCAGCCTGATACGCACTTGATTCTGTTTGACCCGCTTTCAGCATTATGAAATAAGAGGTATTTTCTTTCAGCAGATAGCCATCAGGTGCTTTTATTTCCACCAGCTTATAAAGCGTATCGTATTCCACCGGAGCCGTGTTTGTGTTCTCCAATGCGTTCTTTGCAAAATGGATCTCGCCTGTCTGGTCTGTTACAAGGCTGTTCCCGCAGATTGTCCACCCATTGCTGTCCAGTTTGGACAATGTAAACTCTGCACCCGCAACATCCTGAGATTCAAGGTTTTTCTGAACCTTATGCAGCAAAAGCTGTCCGTTGGAGTACGCTCCTGCGCTGATATCTTGTGCATGGTACTGGATTTCATTGCTCTTCGTCTCTTTGCCAAACAGTTTTGCTTTATTGTTCAGTTTTACATTTTTCTTCTGCTGCGATGTAAGATTAGACGTGTCAATCTTATACTTATAGGAGAAAACATATGCCTGATTATCTGGGACCGTCAGTTCAATGGTATACTTACACTCACTCCCACTTTCATCGGTCTTGGTCGTGAGCCCTCGGATATCTTCGTCCGCCAGTGTCGCCCCATCTGCTTTGTAAAGGTGAACATCCTGCAGGACTGCTGTAGCCCCCTGCGAAGTTGTGAACGTATCTTTTAGCGTGATCTGGTCTGCCGTACTGATCAGATCTTTGCCATCCGGATTGATCTTCACCTGGTAAGACACTTTCTCCAGATATTGATTTTCATTATTTTTTAATTGCTCACCTACTTTTTCCAAATACGTTTTATTTCGTTCTACCGTAACGTCTACATCGTCTTGGTGACCGTTCCATACAACCGTATTTTTGTAGAGCTTCTCACGAATACTTGCATCTGCGTTCCACTTTTCCTGGTCAACCAGTTTAACACGGAACATGATTGCAACGGCTGAATAGTCCTTATTGTCTCTTTCAATAGAAGTGAGGTTGCTCAATGTAAACGTCAGTTTATTATTTGTATACTGTATCTGTACATGGCCTGGATTTGGTTTATTCAAATCCCAACCTTCATAATATGCTGCAATCTGTTGTCCATCACCCAAACCAGCTATTCTTTTATCAGAAAATGTAATCACATATTCTCCAGTGTATTCAATTCCCTCCTGGAGTTCATCTGTGATCACTGTTCCATCGAACGCAGACAGATCTTTCGGCGAAATCCAGAGTTTATACCAGAATGTAGTGTCTCCGCTTTCATTGTATCCGATTTTTTCACTGCCGAGACTATCCCGGAAATAACTCAAATTTGATTCCGCCGCTACCATCTTATCAAAGGATTCTTCTTTTTCAACTGGCTTTTCCTTTGTAATGGTGTAAGAAGCATTATCCTCTTTGTTCTCAACAACCAGATTGTTCTTAATCGTCCATGTTTCGCCGCCCGACATGACATCATAACAATCCACATGTGTGCGATAGTTATTTACATTGATCTGACGCAACTTGTTGCCAGAATAACCCTCCCCCTCTTTTACAATGATTTTAAAGCTTCTGATTTTGACATTCTGATTCTCAGGAGTATTCTCTACTTTGTTGTCGCCCGTCTGATCAACGGAATTATAATAAATGATTTCCGTTTCAATTCCGTTGTTTTTGGCCTGTTCTACAGTCAGTCCCTGAGTCCAAGTATCTCCTACTCTGAAAATACGAATGCCATTTTTCAAATCCTGATCCAGTTCTCCAAGAAGTGCATAATGTGTGTTTTCTGCATCACTGGGGGTCTGACCGCTACTGTTTACAGGGTCAAAGAACTGATCAAAAAGTGTAATACTACTTGCACTTTCCGGCGACTTTGCGGTTGCATTCCAGCGAGCGATTTTCTGGTTGTCTGCATCACCATTTTGCAGGTCACTGTTCGCTTTTCTCTTTACGGCTTCCCATCCCTGACGTACTACTTTACCGCTGCCAGTTGTACCGTCCTGCTTTTTATCATCTTTGTCGATCTCAGCATCGTTTTTCAATAATTCGTTATCCTGTGTGCCATCAGGAACTGTGGTGTAATACTCAATCAGATAATACATTTCCGTTGAACCTGCCGGGAATGTATATGTAAATCCGGTTTCCTGCTCTGACTCATTTTTGGTGATCGTTACTGTGCCTTTCGACGAAACCGTTTTGTTGATGCTGTCCCAGTTATCGCCAGAGCTACCGTATTTCACCTTGATTCCATCTGTGCCGCCTACGATCGTTGCCCCTGTATACCGCAGAGTATCCTTGACCGTATACCCATTTAAATCGCTTGGCCCTACATTGTTAATTTTGATTCTCCAGCGCATCTTACGGTTCACAGTATCATAGTTTCCGCTCTTTTCAATAAGAGAACCGCTATACCGCTTACTCCACGGTACCGAAACGGGATCCTTTTTCCCCTCATAAATCGCAGAGGCTGTATTACCGATTTCACCTGTGGGCCATGTATCCGCATCGTTCAATTTATAGTGGTAGGTCAACGTATAGCTTTCGCCTGCCTTCAGTGCGTCAAGATCACTGATTTCAAAGCATGGTTTCTCTGTTGTACTATCCGTATCAAATTTAAGGTTTGTTCCCTTTGCCAGCTCAACAGAGGTGTCTCCTTTCTTCAAAGAAAAACTATTCTCATCATAATTTCCTGCAATTGTTGTGTTTGTTCCAATAATATCCGAAATTTTTACTTTATTTCCATCCGTTCCCAGTGCAGAGCTTACAGTCACCGTAAATTCCACATACTTATTCCCGTTTGTATCCAGTTTAATTTCACTACCGCTTTTTTTCGTCTGAATGTCCGTCGGGTTTTGCAGCTTGATCGTGGTTCCTGTTCCTGGGAAACTTACTTCTCCGGAATTCTGATTTGCTTTTTTGCTGGCAACCGAATCCACCTTGAAGTATGCATTTAAAGGCTCATTTTCCATATTAGGTGCATTTTTAAAATCAAATACCAGCTTCACCAAGCCGTTTTCATCCACTGTGACCGCACCAATATCAATTTCCGAACCAGGGTTACCAGGATCTTGCGCCATAATTCGGCCGGATTTTGATTCCTCCATACCATACGGAAGCTGATAGGTCAGCGTCTTTCCATTTTGGAAAGTATTTGCATTCGTAATAAAATCCACTTGCGTCCGGATATTATCTCCAAATGTAATTACATGGTCTTTATCAATCGGGGTCCATGCTCCATCCTTGTGCTCTGAAACAGTAACAGAGGTAATCTTCGTTACGGCGTCAAGTTTCTGTTCCGTTTCAGATGCAGTCGCAGTATCCGGGTCCTCCACCATATCATCCATATCATACCCATAGGCCGCATTGATGGAGACCACGCTGGTGACATCGTTCAGGGCAACTTCCACCTCGGCCACCTGGTCGATGGTGGTCTCGCCGTCGGACTCGCAGCCGGTGGCGACATCGCCGGAAATGACGGTGAGGGCCGTGGTCAGATCGGTCTCCTCGTCCACCGCCGCGTCGGACACCACGCCAATGGTCTCGCGGCCCTCAGCATTTTTGTACATGACGATATCACCCGGCAGGATACCGCCAAAATCCTGCGGGTCATCGCCGTAATAGGCCGAGTTCATCCGGGCCAGAGCGCCGCGCAGTGCGCTGATGCTGGCGTACTGGGGGATGATGTCCTGCGGCACGCCCGCGTGGTACAGGCAGTAGGCCACAAAGGTGCAGTCCCAGTCGGCATACACCATGGGCTTGTCCTTATAATACTGGTCGGCATACATGGTGTAGCCGTTGCCGTCCTCGTCCACGTCGGCCTTGCTCTCGGTATAGCCGAGCTGGCTCTGGGCCACCAGCACCATGTCCTCAGCCCAGTCCGCATCCGTGCGGGCAGGGGTCTTGGCGTCGTACTCGGCATCGATCTCGGCGTTGGGATTGACGAGGCAGGCGGCAGTATGCTCGTGCTCTTCCTTGCCGCAGATCAGCACCTTGCCATAGCACTCGGCGGTGTGGTGGTGGACGGTATAGCCCCTGTCGATCTCGTCGTCCGTTTCGGGTTTGGTGGCTTCTTTTTCGGGTTCCGGGTCGGCTACTGTCTCAGCTTCCCCGGCAAAATCGCTCTCCTCCGCGCTGTTTTCGTCCGTGTCGTACAGAGCGGCGCCGTCATCCGTTTTCTCCGGCTCGCCCTCTTCCTGGCCGCAGACCAGAACCTCTTCGAGGGTATAGCAGTCGTCGGTGTGCTCATGCTCGGTGCAGAGCAGTTCGCCGGTCTCCTGGTCGCGGCAATAATCCTGATGGATGTGGTCGCTCTCGATGCCGCAGGTCAGCACCTCTTCTTCCTCGTAGCAATCCGAGGTGTGGTGGTGCAGCACCACTTCCGGCTCCAGCTCTTCCTGCGTGGCGGGCTCACTTTCCGGCTCGCTCCCGGCTTCGTCCCAGTCCGCAGCGCTGGAGTCACCGTCCCCTGCGTCATCAGCCAAATCCATCGTTTCTTCGACGATTTCGCCCTCTTCATAGCCGCAGATAGGCTCGGTGCCCTCGATGTAGCAATCGTCGGTATGCTTGTGTTCTTCTTTCCCGCAGTAATAGCGCGTGTCATCGGCGGTAAGCGCGATGCCATCCTGATGCAGCCGCCAGCTGACGCTCATGGCGGTCAGCATCGCCAGCACCAGAACCATTGCCACCGAACGCCGGGCCAAATGACGCTGCCGCTGGACGTTCTGAACGGCTTCCTGGAAGCGATTCTTCATTTCCATAATGGATTCCTTTCCTCAGTGGATCAACGAAAAACCGGACAAGGGCCAGACGCGTAAAAAGACCTTGCCCACGATTTGACTTTTTTCGACACAGCCGATCACCGTACTCCGGCTGTCGATGGAGGTGACGCGGTGGTCGCCCATCACAAAATAGCGGCTCTCCGGCACCTGATAGGGGAACTCGATGTCGCACTCGCCCAGCGCCAGCTCATCCACATAGGGCTCGTCGAGCACCTCTCCATTGACGCTCACGACACCTTTGGTGTCGATGGAAATGACATCGCCCGGCCCGCCGATGATGCGCTTGAGCAGCAGCTTGTTCTGCCAGTAAAAGCCACACAAGTCGCCCGTCTTCCAATCGTCCGTTTTTACCAGCAGGATCACGTCCCGGTCCTGCAGGGTGGGGTTCATGCTGTCGCCCGACACCTGCAGCACAGGCAGCAGCAGCGTGGCCAACAGCACCGCAATGGCCGCCACCACGATCAGGGTGCTCACCGTACCGCGCAGCACCCGCCAGAAACGCCGCCGCTCGGTCAGGCGCTTCCGTTCCGCATCCACCCGCCGCAAAGCCTCGGTGTCCTGCGGCGTTTCATCCTGCCGGAGCGTGTCGATGACGTCGATCAGCTCCGTGCGGCTCATCCGCCGCAATTTCCGCTCTGACATAATTCCTCCGCAAAGTCTTCCGCAAGGCTTTGTCTTTCATTCCATTCCCAATTTATCTCAATCGCCGTCCTCTGCAAAGCACGGCGCAATCCACGAAAACATTTTCGTTCTTTTTCCACAAAAAAATCTTTATAAAGATAAGTGATATTAATAACAGTATAGCACCAATATTTCCTGTTTTCAATCAATTTTCCTAAGATTCTTTGCCACGGCTCCTGCTTTTCATGATTTATTCCTTTTGCAAAACATCTTTTTGTATTTTTACAACAAAAGAGCACCCCAGGGCAGGAAACCCGGAGTGCTCTTTGATTACACGGTGTTGAATTGCGCGTTTTATTTACTTCTTGGTGCTTCCCATATCGGGGACGAAGCTATTGATCTTCTTGACGGTGTCCACGATGGTGACCACGTTATTGATGATGGAGCTGCCGGCGGAGAAGACACGGGCAATGTAATTGAACAGGGTGCCGATATCCTTGAACATCTGCCAGCCGGTGGTTTCACCACCAACCAGATAGGTCATCTCCTCCGCATCAATGGCTGCGTAATTGGCGGGCATTTTGAGCTCATAGTTCGTCATAGTAATTTTCCTTTCTTCAGTAAACTCAATAGAAAAGCAAATTCATCAGGAACCCTGTGCGGCGACCACGGTAACCACGACAGCGACCACCGCTGTGACCACCAGCACCGTGCCGAGGTTGTCTTTCAGCTTCCAGCTCTTCTCTGTGTCAGCGGCTGCCGGTGCTGTCGTCGTTGTCTTGGCTGCAGTGGCCGTGGCTGTATTCTTTTTGGCCGTCGGCGTCCAGTGCGCGTAGATGGTGGTATCGTCCTTGAAGTTGTACCGCGTGGTGATCTTGGTGCCGCCCACCACATCGTCGTACCAGCCATCAAACTTATAGCCCTCCATGGTGGGGGTGGGCGTACTGGTCAGCCGGTAATTGGAGCCGTACTTGTAAGCATACAGCTGCATGACATCACATGTACCGCCCTGTGCTTCCAAGTAGACGTTGTAATAGCTTGCGTCCGCCGCAAACGCCATGGGCACCAGGTTGCAGCACAGTGCCAGCGTCAGTACGCAGAGCACGAGCTTTTTCCAAAGCTGCTTCATAGACCGCGTCCTCTCTTTCCAAGCGTATTTCCCCGGGCGCTTTCCGGTGTTCCGGGAGCGGCACGTTCCACCCAGCCGCCGGGCGGTTTTCCAGCGCTCTCCCTTGGAACAATTATGAATCGGAACTGGTGCCTTGTCAAGCCCGGATCGCAAAATCGAGGTGGGAATTTTTATGGCATTTTCCGTCATTTTCCGCGTTCCCGGACAGATGTCGCGTTTCCGCGGCCATTTCCCGCCGGTTTCCCGTTTTTGCGCCCCTCTCTGCCGTGCAGGAAACAGCATGGAGGAAAGGCTCACAGCCGGTCCTTTTTCATCAGAAATATTTTACCAGAAATGCCCGTGTCCGCGCAAGTGTCCAAATGGACACAAATCACAGATTTGCGCCTGTTTTATTGGGTTCTGCACAAAGCCGCCCCCAAAAGTTCGTGTAGAACGCACAAAAAACACGGCATAAAAATCCACCGCAGCCGGGCAGGCCCTCGGCGTACTTGTTGGTCAGGATGCTGCCCATGGCCGCCATGACGGCAGGCGAGACGATATTCTCGCTGGCGATGAGCTCGATGTTCTCGCGCTGGCGGTTCAGCTCCCGGTTCATGGCCGCGGCCAGCTCCGGGTCGGCCTGGTTGACCAGACCAATGGTGTCCATCATTTCGTTGTACATTGCAGCTTCCCCCTCTCTGAGATGTTTCTTTCCCAAAAAGCGCGGCCCCGCATTGGGCCGGACGGCTTTTTCCATGATAACAAAATGCCAGCCTTTCTTCAACCGCAATTTTGACAAAAACGCTTGCTTTTTGAGCCCGCATTGCTTATTATATTCCTATAAAAATGCTGGGTGGTTTTTGTGCAGATCGTCTGCATGGGCACCGCCCGGAAGAACGGAGGAAGCCGCATGACCCTTGCGGAAGAGAAACAGGTTCAGCGCAAAGCGGGCATTGCGGCCCGCCGGGCACTGGCACCGGAAACCCGTGCCGCTGCCAATGCAACTCTCTGCGCCCGGCTGGCGGCGCTCCCCTGCTTCCGGCAGGCCCGGACCATCCTGCTTTACGCAGCCTTTGGCGGCGAGGCCGATCTGGCCACCCTGGCCGAGACGGCCCGGGGCCTGGGCAAAACGCTGGCCTATCCCGTCTGCGGGGAAAATTTCAGCCTGACCGCGGCTGTGCCCGGCGAGGATAGCTGGGAGACAGGGGCCTACGGCATCCGCACCCCCATCCTGAGCCGGGCAGAGATCCTGCCGCCGGAGGCACTGGATCTGATTTTAGTGCCCTGCACCGCCTTTGACGCCGCCTGCGGCCGGGTGGGGATGGGCAAAGGCTACTACGACCGCTACCTGCCCCGCTGCACCCGTGCGGTGAAGCTGGGCATTGCGTTTGAAGCACAGCGCGTCCCCCACGCCGCTCTGGACGAACACGACCAGCGGCTGGACGCGTTTATCACCGAGGGAGGAATCTATCGTGGAACTGACAAAATCGAGCTGTGAGGGCTTTTTGGAGAGCCTTGCCAGCAAAGCCCCGGTCCCGGGCGGCGGCGGTGCAGCGGCCCTTGTGGGCGCGGCCGGCGTGGCCCTGGGCAATATGGTGGGCAGCCTGACCGTGGGCAAAAAGAAGTACGCGGCGGTGGAGGCGGATATCCTTGCCCTCAACGCCCGGGCGGAAGTCCTGCGCAGGCGGCTGGAAGCGCTGGTGCAGGCCGACGCGGAGGCGTTTATGCCGCTGGCTGCCGCCTACGGCCTGCCCAAAGAGACGCCGGAACAGCAGGCCCATAAGGCCGCGGTGCTGGAGCAGGCGCTGGACGGGGCCTGTGCCGTGCCTCTGGAGACCATGGAAGCCTGCTGTGAGGGCATTGCGCTGGCGCAGGAGTACGCCGCCAAGGGCAGCGCGCTGGCCGTCTCCGACGCCGGGTGTGCGGCGCTGTTCTGCAAGGCTGCCTTACAGGCTTCGGGCCTGAATGTCTCCATCAATACCAAACTGATGGCAGACCGCGCCCACGCCGAGGCCCTGAACGCCAAGGCAGACGCACTGCTGGTACAGTACGTCCCGCTGGCCGATACGCTCTACGAAAAAATGGCAACACAATTGAGAGGGGAAGTTTAAATGGCAATGATCTTAAAAGGCGCGCCCGTGGTGGCGGCCATGAACGAGGCAAACGCCGCCCGCTGTGCGGCATTGGCCGCCAAAGGCATCACCCCTACCCTGGCCGTGGTCCGGGTGGGCGAGCGGGAGGACGACCTCTCCTATGAGCGGGGCGTCATGACCCGCTGCGGCAAGGTGGGCGTAGCCGTCCGGCAGTTTTTACTGCCCGCCGATGCCACTCAGGACGCCCTGCTGGAAGTCATTGAAAAAATCAACGCGGACAAGTCCATTCACGGCTGTCTGCTCTTCCGCCCGCTGCCCAGGCAGTTCGATGACCGCACCATCCGCGCGGCACTGGCCCCGGAAAAGGACATTGACGGCATCACGGACGGCTCGCTGGCCGGCGTGTTTACCAACACGGCGCTGGGCTACCCACCCTGCACCGCCCAGGCCTGCCTGGAAATTCTGAAGCATTACGATATCCCCCTCTCCGGCAAGCGGGCCGTGGT
>OGZB01001026.1_pt1 | contig 16795 bp, 10 predicted proteins | sample 1576691 | NCBI WGS metagenome assembly OGZB01 (sample SAMEA3541479, study PRJEB24748) | human gut metagenome | biome: human gut; feature: human-associated habitat; material: faeces | place: China | collected 2012
TTACATTGCCCGACATTGTGAGTGACAATATGGTATTGCAACAGCAGGCTGAAGCTTGTCTGTGGGGAAAGGCAAAAGCTGAAGTGTACAATAATTTGCAGATAAAGGTAACTTGTGACAAGGTGGCGCAGCCTGTTGCCGTACGCTATTGTTTCCGTGACTTTCAGCCGGGTAATGTGGCTAATTTGCGTGAATTGCCCTTGTATCCGTTCCGTACGGATAATTGGGAATAAGCGGATTCTTCTCATATAATAAAGCCGGGCTTGCCATGTGGGTGGCAAGTCCGGCTATTATTTTGTGTATGTATGGTGCGATTTATTTTACTTCTTCCAGATACAATACCCGGCTGGCATAATCATTTAATTTATGATAGTCTACCTGATGAGTATAAGGAATTTCCAGGCCGTTTTCCATCAGGAATGCTCCGCTATAAACTTTTCCTTCAAAGGGAAGCGGCTGATTGTCAATCCGGTTCAACTCTGTGATACGGTAAGTCTTATCGGGATGAAGTCCGGCCATTGTTACACGCGGTAAGTGTTGATTGACAAAGTGTTCAGTCTTCCACCAGTAGAATACAGCCTTGTCTTTTTCCGGACTGGTATACATTAAGGAGGCTACTCCCAGATGGTCGTATGGAGAAACAAGGCGATAAATATCTCCTAACTGAACTACAGGACGGATTTTCTTGTAATCGGCTATTGCTTTGCGGCACAGTTCTTTTTCTTCATCGGTCATATTTTTAGGCTGGATTTCCATTCCTAATCGTCCACTCATAGCTACATCGATGCGGTATTTAAGTGGAACGGTGCGGAAAGTCTGGTGGTTGGGAGCCGCACTGATGTGCGAAGCCATGGCAATGGCAGGGAAGAAGTAAGATGTTCCCCATTGCATGTAGATGCGTTGCAGTGCATCCGTGTTGTCGCTTACCCAAAATTCATCAAAGTAAGGAAGATAGCCATAGTTGGCACGACCGCCTCCGCTGGCACAAGCCTGAATCACTAAGTCCGGATATTTGGCACGGATACGCTGGCATACACTCTCAAAGCCTTTGTGATATTCTATGTACATGTGGCTTTGCTTGTCGGCTGCCAGATAGTTGGAACCGTGATTCATAATGGCCATGTTGGCATCCCATTTAATGTAAGCGATGTCGGGGTACTGTGTCATCAGGTCGTCTACAACCTTGAAAACGAAATCCTGTACCTCCGGATTTGCCAAATCAAGTACGACCTGAGTACCTCCACGTCCAAGAACCGGATCACGCTGAGGAGCTTTCAGTATCCATTCAGGATGTTTTTCATATAATTCGCTGATAGTGTTTGCCATTTCCGGTTCTATCCAGATGCCAAACTTGATGCCATGTTTCTTTGCATCCCTTATCAATCCTTCAATACCTTCCGGAAGCTTGTTTTTGTCTGTTACCCAATCACCCAGCGAAGAGCTGTCGTTCTTACGTGGATATTTGTCACCAAACCATCCGTCGTCCATCACGAAAAGCTCGCCTCCCATTGAAGCAATGTCGCTCATCATCTGGTCCATTCCTTTCTGGTTGATGTCGAAATACACACCTTCCCAGCTGTTCAATAAAATATCACGAACCACATTGCCATGAGCCAGTTTGTAAGTACGTCCCCATTTGTGGAAATTACGGCTTGCGCCGCTCAGCCCTTTGTCGCTGTAAGTCAGGGCTACGGCAGGCGTGCGGAATACTTCTTTTTTAGAAAGCATGTATGAAGAGTTTTCTTCGTTGATGCCGGCATAGAACTGATGATAATCGCTGTCGTCTGTATCAATTTTCAGTTTGTAGTTGCCTGTGTAGCAAAGGGCGGCTCCAATGACTCTTCCTGTATTTTCCTGTGGTTTTCCATCGAGTGAGAACATCACTTCTGCATGTGAGGTATGTGAATTGCGTACCCCATCTTTATTTTTAATTACGGTCATTCCCGGCTGTAGCGGTTCTTGTGTCAGTTGTCCTTCGTTTGCCCATGAACCAGACAGGTGTGAAAGCCATACATTTCCTCTGCGAATGGGTAAGTAGGCAGAAGAGAACTGGCTCATGTAAACCGGTTTCTTTTCGGTGTGACTTATTTCGGTCCAGGTTTCTATCATGTCTACATCCTGATATGCTTTGTAGTGTACGTCGACATAGAACGGATATACTTTGTCTTTCAGGTGGATGGTCGTTAATGTAGACTGCTTCTCCTGATTGGTGCTGACACTTACCACCTCCATTTGTGTAGACATGTTGCCGTCGGCGTGTTTTACAGAAAGAGCAGCTTCTCCCGGACAATTCATTCCATATACGGGGTAAGCCGTATGGTTACAATTAGATGCATCGTTGATGTGTTGCAAGTCTGTTTCACTCAGCTTGCTTCCATAGTAAAGATACTTTAGCTCACCGCCATTGGGCGCATTCAGTACGAGCGATGTGTTAGGGGTAGAAATACAGATGTGCTGTGCCATTGCATTTCCGGCCAGGAAAGAAAGGCCTGCTAAAAGATAAAGTTTGCTTTTTGCACTCATGCTTTTCAGTTTTGATAATAGATTTTGTTTAATTATTTATTTGTCTGCAAAAATAGGTGTTGTTTTGTGATAAAACTGATATGTTTTTATCTTATTTTTGTGGAAAACAGAAAAATAGAGAATGAGACGCTTTTTCTGAGAATAATAACTTTTAATTATGGCCTTATTTTGTTCCTTTTTAAACGTACTGCTATGGAAAAGTTGTTGAATGAGAATTTTATACGAGAAATAACTCCTCTTTCAGATAAAGATTGCTTTTACATTGCCGATCGGCATAAGAAAGAGTTTACATATCCTATGCATTGTCACCGTGAGTTTGAACTGAACTTTGTGGAGCATGCACCTGGAGTGCGTCGTGTAGTCGGGGATTCGGCTGAAGTGATAGGTGATTATGATCTGGTATTAATTACGAGTCCTGATTTGGAACATGTGTGGGAACAAAATACGTGTACCTCAGAAAATATCCGGGAAATAACTATTCAGTTTGTTCCTTCTTTTATGAACGGACTGGTGGAAACAAATCAGTTTGATATGATTCGTAAAATGCTGGATAAAGCACAGTATGGGCTTTGTTTTCCCATGGATGCCATGATGAAAGTATACTCATTGATTGACAAGCTTCCCGAGATGAAAGGGTTTTATGCCGTGGTACATTTCCTGACCTTGCTTTATGAACTTTCTTTGTTTACTGACCAGGCGCGTACTCTTTCAAGTTCTTCGTTTGCCAAAATAGAGGTGCATTCAGACAGTAGGCGTGTACAAAGAGTACAAGACTATATAGGAAAGCATTATCAAGAGGAAATAAAGCTGAAGCAGCTGGCTGATATGGTAGGTATGACCGAAGTATCTTTCAGTCGTTTCTTTAAGTTGCGTACAGGTAAGAATTTGTCAGATTACATTATTGATTTGCGGTTGGGGTATGCGACGCGTCTGCTTGTTGATTCAACGATGGCAGTCGCTGAAATCTGTTATGAGTGTGGCTTTAATAATTTATCTAATTTCAATCGCATATTTAAAAAGAAGAAAGGATGTTCTCCCAAAGAGTTCAGAGATAATTACAGAAAGAAGCGTACCATTATTTAATAGTATAATATATAATTAAGGAAGGCCCTCTTTTTATCTGGTATTGAGAAAAGAGGGCCATTTTTCTGTTTAGGTGGGGAATAAATAAACTTCGATCAGTATATGATAAAATTATATCATTTTTATCAGTGGTTATCGGCTAATTTTGCAGCGTTGAAATAAATCTAATAGGTATGCAGAAACGAATTTCTTTTCTATTACCTCGGAGTTGTGTGAATATTTTGTTTGCAGTAAGCGAATGAAGAATGATATAATAGGAACTGAATATAAACATCTCATGAAGGGATAAAATCCGGTTGTTGATTGTGCTGGGTAGAAAGAAGAGAAGTAACAGTCGGTGATTTGTTTTATACTAGTGATAGATAAAATTGTATCATTATTACAATACGATTGTTTCTACCTTTGTGGTTGTAAGAAATTTGTAATATAAAGCGACTTTTAATCTGATATTATGTAGAGAGGATTCCGTTTGTTGGCTTTTCGCATATATCTATTGATGAAGAATTATTAATCATACAAGTGATACACTATGAATAAAAATGTAAAAAGATGTGCGCTGGTTGCTGGTGCATTTGCCATGGTTTCTATGGGAAATGTGTATCAGGTGCAGGCTTCTGAACTTCATGCATCGGAAGTGTTGCAGCAAGCGAAAAGGCAGATCAAAGGAAAAGTAGTTGATGCTGCCGGTGAAACTGTGATTGGAGCGAATGTTCTGGAAAAAGGAACAACTAATGGGGTAATTACGGATATTGATGGTAATTTTGTGTTAAATGTTTCTTCTGGAGCTACACTGGAGATTTCTTATATAGGTTATGTAACACAAACCATAAAGGTCACAAACCAGACATCTTTACATATTGTATTGAAAGAAGATTCCGAGACCTTGGATGAAGTGGTGGTAGTGGGTTATGGAACCATGAAGAAAAGTGACTTGTCTGGTGCTTCTGTATCAGTGGGGGAAGATGCGATAAAAGGTTCTGTGATTACCAACCTGGATCAGTCTTTACAGGGACGTGCAGCAGGTGTTTCTGCCGTAAGTACTTCAGGAGCTCCGGGTTCTTCGTCTTCTATCCGTGTGCGTGGACAAGCTACCATTAATTCCAATGCGGAACCTCTATATGTGATTGACGGAGTAATAGTACAGGGAGGAGGTGCTTCGGGCGCAGATTTTGGTCTGGGAGATGCGTTAGGTAATGGTTCTGTATCTACCATTTCTCCGCTTTCTACCATTAACCCTGCCGATATTGTCTCAATGGAAATTTTGAAGGATGCTTCGGCAACCGCGATTTATGGAGCGCAAGGAGCAAATGGAGTGATATTGATTACGACTAAACGAGGTAAGGCTGGTGAGGCTAAATTTACGTATGATGGCATGCTGGCTGTACAGAGACAGACCAAACGGCTGGATATGATGAACTTGCGTGAGTTTGCTAATTATTACAATGAATTTGTGCAAGTGGGTGAATTGGATGTGAACGGATATTATGCTGATCCTTCCATCTTGGGTAAAGGAACGAACTGGCAGGATGCGGTTTTCCAGACTGCATTGCAACACCAGCATCAGGTTTCTGCTGAAGGAGGTACGGAAAAGATTAAATATTATGTTTCTGCTTCTTATATGGACCAGGATGGTACGTTAATCGGATCCAACTTTAACCGTTATTCTTTCCGTGTGAATTTGGACTCTCAGTTGAAAAGCTGGTTGAAACTGGGATTAAGTGCTACCTATTCATCTACGGACGAAGATTTGAAACTGGCAGATGGTGAACAGGGTATTATTAATTATTCATTGAAAACTGTCCCTGATATTCCTATTTACGATATAGACGGAAATTATGCGACCATTGTGCGTGAAGGTTACACGAATCCGAACCCGATAGCAATGGCTATGATGGACCAGGTGCTGCTGAACCGCCAGAAGTTGACAGGTAATATCTTCTTTGAGGTAACACCGATAAAGAATCTGGTGTGGCATGCGGAACTGGGCTATGATATTAGTGCTTCCAGAGGTGAACGTTATAAACCTATGGTGGACTTTGGTAGTTGGAAGCGCGACAGTAACTATAGTAGTATTCAGAAGAACAGCAGTACATTCTGGCAACTCAAGAATTATGTTACGTATAGCGGCATGATAGACAAGCATAATTTTACGGCCATGCTGGGCCAGGAATGTTGGGCGTCTAATTATGATAATATCAGTGTAACCAATACCGGTTTGCCTTCTGATGCCGTGCATAATCCGGCTTTAGGTACCGCTACTCCGGTAATTGGCTCTGGGTTTGGCAGTTCAGCCATGGCATCGTTCTTTACTCGTCTGACTTATAATTACGATAACCGTTATTACGGAACTTACACTTACCGTTACGATGGCTCTTCAAACTTTGGCCCGGATAACCGTTGGGCAGGTTTCCATGCACTTGCTGGTTCGTGGCGTTTTTCAAATGAAGAATTCTTTAAACCTTTGTCTGGTGTAATTAGTAATGGTAAATTGCGTTTAGGCTGGGGACAGACCGGTAATGCAAATATTGGAGGATATTTGTGGGGAACTTCTATCGTGAAAATGAGTTCAAGTCTCGGAACGGGATATCGTCCGAAAAATATTCCGAATACCGGCATCAAGTGGGAATCTCAGGAACAGTGGAATGTAGGATTGGATTTGGGATTCATTCAGGACCGTATTAATTTGGTTGTAGACTGGTATAAAAAGGTTTCAAATGACATGTTGATGGCTTTGCAGTTACCTTCTTATATGGGAACTCAGGGGAATACCAGCAGCCGTTTGGATCCTCCTTATGGTAACTATGGTAGTATTGAGAATGCCGGTGTGGAAATTTCACTCAACACGCATCCGTTAATTGGAAAGTTCCAGTGGGATTCTGATTTCCAGATTTCATTCAATAAGAATAAATTAAAGGCATTGAGTGGAACGGCCAATGCACAAATTGTTGGCTATGGACAATGGAATGACGTAGTTAGTGTGTCCAATGTAGGTGAGTCATTGTATAATTTCTATGGTTATGTATGTGATGGCGTTTATCAGGATTATGAAGACCTGCAGAAATCTCCGAAACCAGAGCAGTATCCGTCAAACGGAGTGTTCAACCGAAAGAATACAGTTTGGGTAGGTGACATCAAATATAAGGACATTAGTGGCCCGGATGGAAAACCTGATGGAGTAATTAATGAATATGATAAGACGAACCTGGGCTCTCCGATGCCGAAATTTACTTTTGGATGGACCAATACATTCCGTTACAAGGATTTTGACTTGTCGATTTTTATTAATGGTTCTTATGGAAATAAGGTAATGAATTATTTGGGCATGCAGCTTACTCACATGAATTCTGCATGGGAAAATCAGTTGAACTCGGTAACGGGTCGTGCCAGACTGGAACCGATTGATCCGGACAAAGTTTATCCTGCCGGTCAGTATTGGTATGATGATGTGACTAATGTGCGTGTCTCTAATCCGGAAGCTGTTATTCCTCGTGCTTCTATTCAGGACCCGAACGACAATGACCGTATCAGCGACCGTTATGTGGAAGATGGTTCTTACATCCGTTTGAAGAATATCACACTGGGTTATACTTTCCCGAGTAAATTAATCAAGAAGTTCGGCATTAATAACTTGCGGCTTTATGCGAATATTCAGAACTTATTGACAATTACAGGATATGATGGTTACGATCCTGAAATCGGAGCCAGTACGCAAAGTACTAATGTGTACGGATTGGATTACGGACGTTATCCGTCGCCTACTGTCTATTCATTCGGACTGAATGTTTCTTTCTAACCTGTTAAATTTGACTGTATATGAAAATCAAGAATATTAAATATGTGGCTTTGGCTGCGGTCTTTGGTATGGGAGCAACTTCTTGTGATGATTTTCTGGATCGACCGACTGAAGACAATTATAATCAATCTAATTTTTACCAGAATGATACCCAGTGTGTGCAGGGAGTAAATTTCTTGTATAACTCTCCATGGTATGATTTCCAGCGTGGTTTCTTTAAAGTGGGTGAAGTGATGTCTGGTAATTATTATTGGGGGAAAAGTCCTTATCTGGATTTTACAGTGAATGGAACGGACCAGGATTTGGTCAATATGTCTTATTCTTTGTGGTCTGTCATTGCTTATTGTAATACGGTATACAAAACTCTGCAAACAGCTAACTGTTCTGAGAATGTCAGAAGACAGTGTATGGCTGAATGTCTGTCTTGGAAGGCTATGGCTTACTTCTATCTGGCACGTACTTTCGGGGCTGTACCTATCGTACACGATAATTCCAAAGAACTGGCAGATGGAACTTACAATGACAAGAAGAAGGTCATGCTGGCTGATGTCTATGAATATATTGTCATGACATTGGAGAAAGCAATGGAGTTGTTTAAAGATGAGGATGGAAATGTCATGAAAGGTGACGCCGGACGTATAGATTATTATGGAGCTGAAGGATTGCTGGCAAAGGTTTATTTGACAAAGTCAGGCGTAGGTCAAAACGGTATGCGTGATGAGGCTGCCTTGAATAAAGCCAAAGAACTGGCAGAAGATGTGATTGATAACTCTGGTCGCAAACTGATGGAAAACTATGCAGATATATTCCGTTTGCAGAATAATAACTGTGAAGAAAGTCTGATTGGCTGGCGTTGGGATGCGGCAAGCGGTCAGTATACAGCGCAAAATACATTACAGTCGGACTTGGCTATGGTGGGATTTGATGAATTTGGAGATAACTGGGGTGGTTATAATGGTCCTTCCATTGACTTGCAGCTGGCCTTTGGAGTTACTCCGGATCAGAATCCAAAAGACCGCGACAAATCGGTTATTGATACTCGTCGTAAAGCAACCATGATGATGGCGGGCGATAAATATGAATATTTCTGGCAGGATAAGGGAGGCTTCGATTATATCAACTTCATCTATGATAAGGATGGTTATGGTAAAGGCGGCCCCGGAGAATTGCAGAGTCCGACAGGAGCCAATGAGGTGAAGCATTTGTATGGCAATGCAAATGACCACATGAAGGGGCTGGGGGTATCGGCTGCAAGTATGTCCAGTAGCTTGAGTACTCATTTATTGCGTTTGGCTGATGTATATCTGATTTATGTAGAAGCTGTAATTGGAAATCAGGGTTCAACCACGAACGAAAAGGCAAGGGATGTATTCTGGCAAGTACGTCATCGTGCGGTAAGTGAATATAAATTGCCAGCTTCTGTTTCCTGGGAAGATGTATGGAAGGAACGTCGTCTGGAACTGGCTTGTGAGGGAGACCGTTGGTATGATTTTGTACGTTTGTCTTATTATGATTCATCAAGAGCGATTAATGAACTTGTAAACCAGAAGCGTGATGTGTACGACAACTTGAATACGTTGTATAAATCCTATTATGAATCCGGACAGACGACTTGGAATGCTACTTCAGACCAGCATTATACCAATAATCCAAAGGTACCTAATGTGACAAAGGAAAGTTTTACATTGCCGTTCCCCTCTGAGGATGTGGTATTTAATCCTAATTTGATGGAAGATCCCGTACATGTGGATGTGCGTACGGAGTATAGTTATTAATCTTTTAAATGATGCATAAAATGAAAACAAGATATATCAATTGGTTCTTTGTGGCAGCATTGGCTATGATGGGTTGTCTTATGACTGCCTGTGAAGATCAGCCGGATAAATATGAAATTGCAGACGGAGTTCCTACTTTGAAATATGTGCGCTCTCCATTGCCGGAAGAAGCCGATTCATTACTTGTGGGTGCTTATCTGGGAAATACGGTTTGCCTGGTAGGTGATAACTTGCGCAGTATCTATGAACTTTATTTCAATGATCAGAAAGCTACCTTGAATACAAGTTATATGACCGACCATACCATTTTGGTGGACATTCCTAAGAACATACCGGAAGAAGTGACCAATAAAATCTATATGGTTACCAAGTCTGGGGCAAAGGTGGATTTTGATTTTAATGTGATGGTTCCTGCTCCGGTGGTTAGTTCTATGAGCTGTGAATATGCTCCGGCCGGAAGTGAAGCCGTATTGTATGGTGATTATTTTGTAGATGACCCTAATGTGCCTTTGACAATTTCCATGCCTGGGGATATTACTGTGGAAGGAGAGCAGATTACGAGTATCACGAAAACGGCAATCAAATTTATAGTACCTGTGGGAGCGATGCAAGGAAATATCCGTGTGAAGTCGATTTACGGAACCGGACAATCTGTTTTCCAGTACAAAGATACACGTAATATTCTGTTTGACTGGGATGGAAAATATGAAGGTGCTTTGGCTGCAGGAAATTCCTGGGAAGGCGACAATGAAAAGAAAGGACAGATTCTTCCTTCTGTTCCTTCTGTGGATAATAACTATATGGTGCTTGGCACGACATTTTTATCTGGCGGTCAATGGGATACACCTAAAGAGTATATCATGATGTATTGGCCGGATCTTAATGCAACGGAGGGTTGTGTACCTCTTTATGATTTGCCTCAGTTTAAGAAAATGCTGGAAGATTATACGATTGAGGAATTAGCATTGAAATTTGAAGTATATGTTCCGACTTCTAATCCTTGGATGGCAGAAGGCATGCAAATTATGTTTACGTCATTAGATGAAGCATCTATACAGAAACATAATAATGATTATTTCTACCAAACAGAAACTCCGCGTGGGGTATGGGTTCCGTGGGAGGAAACTGGTTCGTATGATACGGGTAATCAATGGGTGACGGTTACGTTGAAAATGTCTGAATTCAATAAACAGATTTCCGGAGTTGTCAGTGAGACTGAATTAACAAAGGAGAAACTTGCTGGTTTAAGCATCTTCCTGCGTGGAGGTGGAGTTGACGGTAAAGAATGTGAACCGATTATTTGCATAGATAATATTCGGGTGGTTCCAGTTGAATAATATTTAAAGACTTAGATGTATGAATAAAATATATAAGTTTTCAGCATGGTGGATGGCTTGCCTCGTTCTGTTGAGCTCTTTGACATTCACCGCTTGTGATACCAATGATTTGGATACCAATCAGTATAAGGGAGGTATCAGTCTGAACGTATTTGGGCCGAGCCCAGTGTTACGTGGTGGTGAGTTGCGGTTTCTTGGTTGCGGACTGAATCAGGTTGCATCAGTTTTGATTCCCGGTTGTGATGCCATTACGGATATACAGCTTATCAGTGCGGAAGAAATCCGGGTGATTGTGCCTCAAACGGCTTTGCCCGGGTATGTGACTTTGATGCTCCGTAATGGAGAAAGTATTGTTACCAAGACTCAGTTGACTTATTCTGAGCCTGTTTCGATAGAAAGTTTCTCTCCGGAAAGTGTAAGGCCTGGTGATGTGTTGACTATTAAAGGGGAGTATCTTAATTTGATGAGTCAGGTTATTTTTGCAAAGGATGTGATTGTGTCTGATGAAATGGTTGTGGAAGGAGAAGAAGGAACAACTGAGAGTGTGAACAGATTCTTAAAACATACGCGGAATGAGATTCAGGTGCGTGTACCTGAAGAAGCCCAGAGTGGAAAAATTATTCTTTCTGACGGGGCAGAAATACCTAACAGACTTTATTCGGAAGTAGAACTGCAGGTGGTGTTGCCTTCTGTTGCGGAAGTGGCAGACCATAACAATATTAAGCCAGGAGCAACACTGACCGTGACAGGTGAAAACTTTGATTTGGTAAAAGAAGTCAGGATGGAGAACGGAGAAAAGGTGGAATTTGAATTTTCTGCTGAGAATAAGACCTTGCGATTTACTCTTCCTGCCAATGCAGTAAGTGGTTTTATCTATGCGGTTCCAGCTTCTGGTGTACAAGTACCTGTAGCAAATATAGAAATGGCCAAGCCGGGTAATTTCTCGTGTGCAGTCACTGAAATTAATGCGGGAGAGCAGATTACGATTCTAGGTGAGAATCTGGATTTGGTATCAGCAGTCATATTTACCGGTGGGGGGGAAGGTGAAATCATTTCACAGTCACCTGAACAATTGGTTGTGTCTGTTCCTGCATCGGCCCAAAGTGGCAGCGTTACTTTTAAGATGGCAAATGGTGAGCAGGTATCAGGTTTGGATCTTACAATTAATCAACCATGTCATATAGTCAGTTCTTTAGAGGACGATTTTGAAGCAGGAAAAGAAATGATTGTAGAGGTGGCGAATGGTGAGCTTTTGACAGAAGTTAAAATTAATGGAGTGACAGTAACACATACTCTTGAAGGTAATCAGTTGAAAATCCAGGTCCCAGCTACAGCTAGAGCAAATACCTCCTTGGAGCTGATTTCTTCGGGCGTGAGTGCAACGTATACTGTTTCATTCGCTAAAGTTATTTGGACAGGTGAATATCCGCTCCCGGTTAAGCCAGATGGTGGATGGAACGGTAATCAGAAACTTGGATGGAACGGATATGATTGGAGCTCTGTACAACCAGGTACTATTATAACTGTTTATTACACTTTAGATATGGAGGAAACTGACTGGCAGATTAAATTGGGAGGATGTGCGATTGGTTGGAATCCATTGCCTACGATTCCACCTCAAAGTCTAGAAGCTGGTTCGACACGATTCTCTGCTACATTGACAGCTGAAGATCTCCTTGTTTTGTCTCAAGATAATAATGCTGGTTTAGTAGTGTCCGGTTGTAACTTTACAATGACCAAAGTAACTTTAAAATAAAAATTTCTAAATGAATATACGTATGAAAACAAATATAATGAAATGGATGTGGGCATTGGCAGCTCCTGTGGCTTTGATTGCCTGCAATACCGATGTGGAGCACGATGTGCCTGCTGTAGATGCTCCGGCACTGGTTTATGCTTCCTTGGCAGAAGGAGCCTCCGTGAAAGCCGGCGATTTTACATTGAAAATAGCTTATGATAAGAATGTATTCTTTTCTACAGCCGATACGACGCAAATCACCGTGACTAACGACGGGCATATCCGTAATGGAATAGTGTATGGTAAAAATGATACATTGACGTTGACTGTGAGTGCGCCTTCAAGAGCTACGGACTATACGATAACGATTCCGGAAGGCCTGGTAACAGGTCCTAACCAAATGTCTGCTCCTGCATTTTCCTTGAACTTCAGTACGCTGGATTTGCATTCTAATTTAGTAATGGCCACATCACCGGAAGCAGAAAAATTGTATAAGTTCCTGATAGAAAACTATGGGAAGAAAACAATTTCCGGCATAATGGCGAATGTGGCATGGAATACGGATGAGGCTGAGCAAGTCAATACATGGACAGGGCATTACCCGGCTTTGAATACGTTTGATTATATGCATATCCGGTATTCTGGGCAAAACTGGATTGACTATTCTGATATTTCTCCGGTAACAAATTGGGCAAACGCAGGAGGTATCGTGTCTTGTATGTGGCATTGGAATGTGCCTAAAAATACAGATAGTAACATTGATGACTATACGGCTACTTTGTCGGAAACTGTGTTTAATGCTCAAAAAGCTACAGAAGAAGGAACATGGGAGAATGGTATTGTAAAAGCGGATTTGGAAAAGGTTGCCAACATGCTGAAACAGCTGAAGGAGGCAAAGGTTCCTGTGCTGTGGCGTCCGTTGCACGAAGCGGCCGGTCAGTTCTTCTGGTGGGGAAAAGATGCGGAGAGTTTTAAAGCTCTTTGGAAAATGATGTTCACCTATTTTAAAGAACAAGGTCTGGACAATTTGATTTGGGTGTGGACTTCTGAAAATAAGGATGATGCAAACTGGTATCCTGGTGACGAATATGTGGATATTATCGGTCGCGACTTGTATGGAAAGACTGCGGAAGAATGTGCGGAAGAATTTAAGGCGTTGACAGCATTGTATGGTGACCGGATGATTGCCTTGACAGAGTGCGGATATTATGCAGATTCTAATGATGCAAGTAAAAATGCGCCCATTGGGAATATAGAAGCACAGTGGAACAATGGAGCTGCATGGTCGTGGTTTATGCCATGGTATGGCAATGCGGGTGAAGGAACTGAAGCAAGACCTCATGCCGACAAGGCTTGGTGGGAAGCTGCATTCCAGTCAGAGAATGTATTGGATCGTGAGGCAGTGAAGGAAGCGATGAGTAAATTATGAGGTAATGAAGGGTAAAACTCTGTATGAGAAAGGTTTTACTTTTCACATACAGAGTTTTCCAATTTTTTGGAATAAGTAATTTTACTATCTGCTTTTGCTAAAATTGTATCAGAAAGGATGGAACGGAAAACCTACCTTTGTGCTATGTAATTTTAAAGCTGATTCTTATGAAAAATTCTTCAAAACTAATTTTAGGAATAACGATGTGTTTGACGATTGCTTGTGCAAATGGTAATAAAACTACTATTGAGACTGATAGTCCGGAAGCTCAGGCGATGTTAGATAAATTGAAAGCTATACCGCAGCAAAGACAATTCATGTTCGGACATCATGATGATCCGGTGTACGGCATTGGTTGGGATGGCGACTCTGCGCGAAGCGATGTGAAAAGTGTATGTGGTGACTATCCAGCCATGATGTCCTTTGATTTGGGACGTATTGAAATTTATGGGGATAAGAACCTGGATAATGTATCGTTGGACCGTATTCGTCAGGAAGTCGTGGCGCAATATGAACGCGGAGGAATGTCGTCTTTCAGTTGGCACGTGGATAATCCGGTAACGGGAAAAGATTCATGGGATGTGAGTGATTCAACAGTTGTGAAATCTGTATTGCCTGGAGGAGTGAATCATGACAAGTTTATGGGTTGGCTGGATAAAGTGGCCGACTATCTGAACTCAATACAAACGTCGGAAGGGGTAAAGGTACCGGTTCTTTTCCGCCCGTGGCATGAGCATACGGGAAGCTGGTTCTGGTGGGGACAGAATCTTTGCTCTACGGAAGATTATAAGGCGCTTTGGCGGATGACGTATGAACGCATGCAGGAAAAGGGAGCTACCCAGCTGCTGTATGCGTATTCTCCGGGCACGGAACCTAAAGATTCTGTGGAGTATCTGGAGCGTTATCCGGGAGATGATATTATTGACTTGATAGGAGTAGATGCATATCAATTTGATAAAGATACTTATGTAAAGAGCCTGGATAATGCACTTGCTATTATGTCGCAGGTAAGCAAAGCACATAAAAAGGTGATGGCTGTAACCGAAACAGGTTATGAAACAATTCCCGATTCAGTATGGTGGACTCAAACCTTGATGCCGGTAATAGAGAACTATCCGATAAGTTATGTGCTGGTATGGAGAAATGCACGTGAAAAAGAAAATCATTATTATGCGCCTTATCCGGGACATCCGTCGGCAGATGATTTTCTGAACTTCTATGATGATTCACGCACATTATTTGCGGAAGATGTGAAAAATATGGAATGAAAAATATAAATTGATATGAGTACTTTTGAAGATAAGGTAAAAAGATTGTTCGCTCAGCATGAAGAGTTGATTACTCGGAAGAACGAGCCTGTTGAAACCACAAACGGGGTGTACACCCGTTATAAGTATCCGGTAGTAACCGCAGCCCATACGCCGATATTCTGGCGTTATGACTTGGATGAGAAGACCAATCCCTACTTGATGGAGCGTATCGGAATGAATGCAACCATGAATTCAGGAGCCATCAAATGGAATGGAAAGTATTTACTGGTAGTACGTGTGGAAGGGGCCGATCGTAAATCGTTTTTTGCGGTGGCTGAAAGTCCGAATGGAGTAGATAATTTCCGTTTCTGGGATTATCCTGTCACCATGCCCGACGATGTGATTCCGGCTACAAATATTTATGATATGCGTCTGACAGCACATGAGGATGGTTGGATTTATGGCATTTTTTGTGCAGAACGTCATGACGACAATGCACCGGCCGGTGATTTGTCGTCAGCTACGGCTACTGCTGCCATTGCCCGTACGAAAGACCTGAAAACCTGGGAACGTTTGCCGGACTTGAAATCGAAGAGTCAGCAGCGTAACGTAGTGCTGCATCCGGAGTTTGTGAATGGTAAATATGCTTTTTATACTCGTCCGCAGGATGGATTCATTGATACCGGAAGCGGTGGAGGTATCGGCTGGGCTTTGGTAGACGATATTACGCATGCGGAAGTGACAGAAGAAAAGATTATCGACTGCCGCTATTATCATACTATCAAAGAAGTGAAGAACGGTGAAGGTCCTCATCCTATCAAGACTCCCAAAGGATGGCTGCATCTGGCACACGGGGTACGTGGGTGTGCGGCCGGCTTGCGCTATGTGCTTTACATGTATATGACTTCATTGGAAGACCCCAGTAAGTTGATTGCTGCTCCGGGTGGTTATTTCATGGCTCCGGAAGGGGAAGAACGTATTGGTGATGTATCGAATGTGCTGTTTACCAATGGTTGGATTGCAGATGAAGATGGAAAGGTGTTCATTTATTATGCCTCTTCCGATACACGTATGCATGTGGCTGTTTCTACAATTGATAAGTTGGTGGATTATTGTATGAATACGCCACAAGATGGCTTGACTACTACAGCTTCGGTAGAAACACTGAAAAGATTAATAGATAAAAATAAGTCTTTGTTGTAAGGGGAGGGGGATTATATCTGCTTTTATTTTTAGTAATATACAGGCGTTGTGAATTGTGTATAAATTTAGAACTATAAATATTTTATTATGAAAAAGACGTTATTATTTGGTTTTGCATTAGGCTTGATTTTGTCGGGATGCAATAAGGATGAGGACTTGAATAATGCTGGCACAAACGGAGTTAGTTTTACATCGTATATGATAGGGAGCCGTGCCACAGATACAGCTTGGGAACCCAATGATGAAATTGGGGTGTATATGCAGAATGCAGGTTCGGAAGGATATGCAAATGTCAATGTGAAATATGCTAATTCTGAAACTGATAATGATAAATTTACTTCTGAATCTCCGATTATTTATTCAGGTGGTACAGGAACTGTGAATTTTATGGCTGTCTATCCTTACAATGGGGACATCGCTGATGGAAATTATACGTTTACTTTGGCTGATGGCGATTTATCAAAAAATGATATTATGTATGCTGCTACTCCTTCCATTGATTCTGGTGTGACCAATGTAAGTTTGACATTTCAACACAAACTATCAAAGATTATATTGCAGCTTAAAGATGAACAGAATAATGCAGTGACGGGCGCAACGGTTCGTATTGATCCTTAATTCCGCAACACTATTATAAAATATTTTTTTTAAGTACCTGAGCAAC
>OGZB01001047.1_pt1 | contig 16504 bp, 17 predicted proteins | sample 1576691 | NCBI WGS metagenome assembly OGZB01 (sample SAMEA3541479, study PRJEB24748) | human gut metagenome | biome: human gut; feature: human-associated habitat; material: faeces | place: China | collected 2012
GCTCTGGGGAAATCCGATCTATGATTGGGAGTATCATAAAAAGCAGAACTATGCATGGTGGATCCGCCGGATCAGACACTGTGAAGTGCTGTACGATGTGGTTCGTATCGACCATTTCCGTGGCTTTGATGAGTATTACACGATTCCGTATGGCATGACAAATGCCCGCATCGGTGAATGGAAAAAAGGACCGGGAATTGCATTATTTAAAGAAGTGAAAAAGCATGTGAAAAATATAGAAATCATTGCGGAGGATCTTGGATATATGACGCAATCTGTCCGGGATCTGGTAGCTGAAACTGGTTATCCGGGTATGAAGGTGCTGCAGTTTGCATTTGGCAGTGGCAGTGACAATGAATATCTGCCGCACAATTATACACCGAATTCTGTTGTATATACAGGAACTCACGATAATGAGACACTGATGCAATATCTGGAGTGCACGGAGGAGCATGTGCGCAACCATATCCGGGAGTATATGAACCGTCCGCATGCATCCAATGAAGAACTTTGTGAAAATCTGATCTGGATGGCGATGTCCAGTGTCGGAAAATATTGCATGCAAGAATCACCAGCGTCATTACGCTGATCTCGTCGTAGTGATCGATGAACGCGGCCAGCCAAGCCCCGGCAAAGATGAGGGGGAGTCCCGGAATCATCGGGACAATGGTGCCTGCAAAGCCGATGACCATGAGGGCAGCGGCGATGACCCAAAGAATAATATCCAGCATTGATTAGTAACCTGCGTGCATTTGTGCCTGTGTGGCTCTGCTGACAAAACGCGTATACATACCTTGGAAGATCAGATTCACGGTACCGGTAGGACCGCTTCTCTGCTTGGCGATAATCGCTTCGGCGTCACTTGGCGCATTGGTATCGACGGCCGGCATCGGCTGTCCGTTTTCTCCCATGTCGTCGGTCTTCTGCTGATAAGCAACCTCACGGTACAGGAAGATGATGACGTCAGCATCCTGTTCGATAGAGCCGGACTCTCGCAAGTCACTCATCAGAGGACGTTTGTTGGGACGGGTATCCACTTCACGCTTTAACTGAGAAAGCGCAATCACAGGAACCTTCAGTTCGCGGGCAAGACCTTTGAGGCCGCGGGAAATTTCAGCAATTTCCTGAGCACGGTTCGCGTCATTGCGGCCGCCGGACTCGCCTGACATCAGCTGAAGGTAGTCCACCACGATCAAGCCGAGCTTGCCGCCCACACGGCTCATCAGCTGACGGGCGCGGCTGCGCAGATTCAGAATGGAAATACCGGCAGTGTCGTCGATAAAGATCGGGGCTTTCTCGAGGGATTCAGCCGCGTCGTAAAAACCGCGCCAGTTTTCCAGGTGACCGGTTTTGAGTTCTCCCTGAGGAATTTCTCCCTTGGCGCTCAGCAGACGGCCGGTCACTTCTTCGGCCGACATTTCCAAAGAAAACACACCGACGGGTAAACCTTGATTGCTGCCGACGTGCAGCGCGATATTCAAAGCAAAAGCGGTTTTACCCATGGCCGGACGACCGGCGATGATGATGAGCTGACCCTCATGCATACCGCTTGTCATGCGGTCCAGATCCGGGAAGCCGGTACTGATACCCGAGACATTGCTCGGATTGTCAATTTCTGAAAGTTCACGCAGATGATCCGTGTAATCAGCCAAGACGGCATCGATTTTTTGGAAACCGCTGGACGAACGGGACAAATCCTCGCTGATGCGAAGGACTTTGGCCTGAGCTTCGTCAAGCAAGTCTTTGGCTTCGCGTGCTCCCGGGTTCATGGAGTCATTAATAATGTCGTTGCCCGTCGTAATTAAGCGGCGGCGAATCGAGCGATCACGAATAATTTCCGCGTAGCGCAGAACGTTAGCCGCACCCGGACTGTAATCCGCGAGGCGGTTAAGATATTCGAGGCCGCCGGTCTCTTTTTCGAGACCGCCCTCACGCAGGATGTCGTGGACCGTCAGAATATCGGCCGGCTTGCCCTGCGAGAGCAAGCGCTTAATGTTTTCGAAAATTAAGCGGTTTCCGTAGTCATAGAAGTCCTCCGAATCGATTTTTCCGCCGATCAGGTCGAACGTATTGTTATCAATCAGGAGTGCGCCCAAAACACCGTCTTCGGCTTCCTTAGAGTAAGGCGGAGTGCGGTATTGCTGGACTTCACGATCTTCGCTGCGAATATCGGGCATCGTATTTATGAACTTCCTTTTTTTCAAAAGCAGATGAGAAAACTATAGCTGAAAGAGCAGAGACATGAAAAAAAGAAGCCTCCCAAAAATGTGACATTTCTGAGAGGCATTTTGAAGACCGAAGTCTTCAGGAATTTCTTCCTTAATTAGGCTTCAGCAACAACCTGAACGTTGACGTTAGCAACGATGTCGTGGTGCAGGTCGATCTGCAGCGGGTACTCGCCGATGGCTTTGATAGCGCCCAGCGGTGTACGAACCTGGCTCTTGTGGATATCGTAACCAAGTTTTTCGAGGGCTTCGGCAACGTCCATGTTGGTCACAGAACCAAACAGACGACCGTCGACGCCGGCCTTGGAAGCGATAGTGATGGTCAGACCATCGATCTTGCCCTTGAGCTCTTCAGCCTTAGCAAGACGTTCAGCCTGAGCGCGTTCAAGCTCAGCCTTGTGAGCTTTGAATTCTTCGATCGCAGCTGCTGTAGCACGCTTAGCCTTCTTTGTCGGGATCAGGTAGTTACGAGCGAAACCGTCTTTAACTTTGACGACGTCGCCGAGCTGACCGACGTGAGGAATAGATTCAAGCAGAATGATTTGCATGTTGATTTCCCCCGATTACTGATTGTCGGTGTAAGCAAGAAGAGCAAGGAAGCGAGCACGCTTAATTGCTGTGTCGAGCTGACGCTGATAGTGAGCCTTCGTACCTGTCAGGCGAGCCGGCATGATCTTGCCGTTTTCCTGGATGAAGTCGCGAAGTGTGTCGATATCTTTGTAATCGATCTGATCAACATGATCAACTGTGAAGCGGCAGAATTTTTTACGCTTGAAAAGCGCGTTCTGCTGATTAGGGTTACGAGGTCTACCCTTTCCTTTGGCACCAAAAGCCATGATTTACTCCTTTTCGAATTCCGTTATATGCAGGACAAGTTTGCGTGAACGCGCCGAAGATGTTGTTAGAAACCCTCTGAATTTCAGACGGCTTCCGAGTTCCACCTCATTGAGAGCCTTAGCAGCCGGACCGACTGCCGCCGCTTCCGCGGAAAAGCTCAGTTTTCTGTCTGATCCGGCTTCCTGGACCACCGACATATGGCGGATGGTCAGATCAAGAATGGGAACAGAAGCTAAGGTGTAGCGGATGACGTCTTTCTTTTCCAGAATTCCGTCTAGTTCGAACGAGTTCACCTCGCAGTCCTAAATTAAGCCTGGGCTTCAGCCGGGGCTTCTTCAGCAGCCTGAGGTGCGGGAGCAGCAGCTTCAGCAGCGGCGCTAGCAGCCTTGCGGGCTTCTTCTTTCTCGACAACCTTCATCATCGGAGAAGGTTCTGTCTCAGCCTTCTTCATTTTCACGGTGAGGTGACGAAGAACAGCGTCGTTGTAACGGAAATTGTTTTCGAGTTCTTCAAGAACTTCGGGGCCGCATTCGATGTTCATCAGAACATAGTGGGCTTTCACGAGTTTCTCGATCGGGTATGCCAGCTGACGGCGGCCCCAATCTTCGAGACGGTGAATCTTACCGCCGTGGCTTTCCACAGCAGCCTTGTAACGCTCAATCATCGCCGGGACCTGTTCGCTCTGATCAGGATGGACGATGAAGCAAATCTCATAGTGACGCATTGAACCTCCTTATGGGAAATAGTCGCCCGGAGCGTCTTCCGGTGTGACAAGGACTAGAAAGTGCGTGATTCTACACCACTTTCATAAGAAAAAATCCTGATTACTAAATTAGTTACGAAAAAGAAGCCAAAACGGGACTTAACGAAAATAAGCTGCCTGCTTAGGCCGCCACACGGACCCTCGGCTTGAATGCCGCAGGTTGTGTTTTTAATGTTCGAAGCGACTTATTAGAAACCCGAGTTTGGCAGATTCCGGCAAACAAAAAGCTCTCAACTCTTTGATTATCAGCGAGTTCAGAGCTTTTTTAAATTATTGTCTTGTGTACATGCTAGAGCATGTCTTTAATCAATTCCGGAATTGCCTCCTCTGTTGTAAGTCTTACTCCTAAGCAGCGCCCCATCTCTTTGAGATTAACTAAGCGTGCCGGAGGCACAAGTCCCACTGTCTTAAAGAGTATTTCGAGCTGATTTGGCTGCTTTCTGCGTTTTACAAGTTCAGCCTTAAGTTCTTCTTGGCTCAGTCTCTCTAAGCCCTTCCTGATATTTTGCGGTCTCGAGCACTGCAGGAACATTAGTTCATCGCCGCTTTTTATGGGCACGGTCGTCGCAGAATTCAATGCACGTATGATTTCCGAGATTGTCAGCGGAGTTCCTGATTTATTCAATTTCCACTGCAGCAGTTTCAGAATCCCCAACGCAATCACACAAATGAGGATGTGGCCCTTAATGTGATTTGAGTTCCTTACGTACATGGGCCGTAAGCCCAGATGAGATTTCATAATTCGGAAGCAGCTCTCGATCTGGTTAAGCTCGTGATAGGCAGCGGCCAGGCGTCCATCCGGCACAGCGTCATTGTCCTGACAGTTGGGGGCGTTTTTATAAACGAGGGCAGCGTACCCGGCAAGACGGCGTTTAGCTTCAAACGTCTCTTCATCAATTCCTTCTATTCTTGCCTCTGTTTTTTCCGAAGTTTTTGCAATGGAAGCCAAGCCGGAGCTCTTGGGTTTAACTTTTATTCCCTGAGCTTGTTTCTTCAGCACGAGCTGCTTCCAGACTTCGAGCACTGCCAGATCCCGTTTTTGTCTCTTCTTATCAAAGGTCAGAACTAAAGTGCATTTCGTATCTTCAGCCTTGCGCTTTCCTTTCTTAGTCCAGTCTTTTACGACCTTGAAGCGGGCGACTTCCTCTCCCTGCCTGATGATAGGGACATAACCTTCAGGATCGAACATTGCTTTTGTAGTCTTCTGATCCAGATTGCTTACTTTCTGTGCCATCAGGAACCCGAGGTCGTTGCTTTGCAGCATCTTTAAGTTCGCTGCAGAATTAAGACCCCGGTCGGCTACCACGATGCTCTCTTTAACGTTGTATTTCTGTTTCAGAGATTCAATTGAAGCGGCCATGGTTTTGAATTCGGATGCGTTTCCTGCGTAGACATAAAAGTCGATCGGAATTCCTTCTTCGTTAATTACCAATGCTATAGAAGCCAACGGAAGGTCAAAGCGGTGCTCTTTTGAAGGACCTCTCATTCGAAGGTATTCGATTTTCTGAGCCTGAATTTTCTTAATGAAATCATCCGTTTTTTGGCCGGGCACCAGTCTTCCTTCCTTGTCAAAGCATGCAGCATCCAGCTCGCCGCTTTCATAGGCCAGCTGCACCTCTTCCTGAAGTCGGTCTTGGAAGTCCATCTGCTGTCTGCCGCATTCCAAGTCAGTAAGCGCCGTTTCAAAGTAGACATTGGTCACGTCATAAAAAATCAACGTAGCCTTTGTTTTCCCAAGCTGATTATTGATTGAGCGATTGAAGAATTTCATGATCGAGTCCTTGTGCTCAAACAAATAATCGTAAGAGTTGTAGTAACTGTCTAAACCGATGCCTTGGACAGGGGCTCCTAAGAAACCATCCTGATCTCCGAATGAGTAAAAAACGGAGTGCGGATCAAGAATTTTCAAGAAGCAGAGGTAGGAGACGACAGCGTTTAAGTCGAATTTTGCTTTTGTTTGTCTGTGCTGTATGTCTTTGAACTTTCTATCCAAATGAAGATGATCGTCCCAGATCTTTTTTAAGAGGTAATGCCCGTACTGCAGCAGAGGGAGCGGAGCGCCGGCAGAAGAATTGTTGTCAAAACTAAGCAGATTTTGAACTTGAGCGAGTCGATTGAGTGACTGAAGGCGACTCTTTTCCGCATAGTCTTCCTGATACTTCTTCTTCAAATTTTCCAAGTAATTCGGATCTGACTGAGAAAGGATGTCGAGCCGTCCCAGGTTCTGCACGACCTTGTGCTTAACCTTTCCGTTTTCATCCCGATAAGACTCCATGAGCCGGACATAAGTGTATTGCCCGGTGGCTCCGCCTTTGCAAGTAGAGACATACATAGACCACCTCAAATATTGAGTTCAATTATAACATATCTACTACATATCTACAAGTAAATAAATAAGCAAAGGGCCAAAATATAGACCTCATGGGCGTTGCCGCCCAGAAGGTCAATCAGAATCTGCCAAACTTAGGGGCTGTTTTCTTACAGATTGTCTTGCGTTAGCAGACGAATTTGCCGTTTTTCATTCAAAAGAATATTGGTAATCGGGCGAACGCAGGACAGCTTACTTTACTCCCGCGCTTTCGCACCAATACCTACCATTAGCCGATCAAAGGTGGGAGCCGATCAGAAAATAATTTAACGTAACTCTTTTAACTCATATAGAGAAGAAGCTCTCTTCTCTAAATCCGCACATGTTTTACCCATGGGAGAAAGTTGGTGACATTGGAAGAGTTTCTGGCCTCAAAAACACCGGAATTCCGAGAAAAAGTTAAGAAGGAGCATTCACAGATGGTCTTGCAGCATGCCATCTCAAGACTTCGATACGAACAAAACTTGACTCAAGAAGAAGTCGCAAGGAAGCTTCAGCTCTCACAGTCTGTTGTTGGCAAAATTGAAAGAAACGCCATGGACGTAAAATTAACCGATCTCGTGAGATATGTGAACACTCTTGGAGGAAAGCTCTCGCTGCAAGTCGATCTTCCTTCAGGAAAAAAGATCTTCGTTCCATTAACAAATTTTGAGCATTCCAAGGCTTTCCGAAAATCCTGATTCCGTTCTCTACTCGATAACACAGACAACAAAAAACCGCCTTGCGGCGGCTTTTTGTTGGAATATCAGTCTGTTAATTAACGACCGTTCTGTGTGCGCAGAGCAGCGATTCGATCTTCAATGGAAGGATGCGTAGCAAGCAGCTGGCCGATAGAACCGGCGATACCGAATCCTTTGACAGCACCCGGAAGCTCTTCGGTCGGGACGCCGCCCAAACGAGCCAGAGCGTTGATCATCGGAGTCGAGCTGCCCATGATCTTTGCGGCGCCGGCATCGGCTCTGAATTCGCGATGACGGGAGAAAGCAGCCACAACCATGGAAGCCAGGAAACCCAAGACCAAGTCAAGGATGAAGGAAGTCACGTAGTAACCGACACCAGGAGCATCATCCTCATTGCGGAGAATGCCGCGATCCACAAAGTTGCCGATGATACGAGACAGGAAAACGACGAAGGTGTTGGTAACACCCTGAATCAAGGTCATGGTCACCATGTCGCCGTTGGCAACGTGAGCGATCTCATGAGCCAAAACGGCTTCCACTTCTTCTTTGTTCATGCTGGAAAGAAGGCCGGTGGAAACAGCCACCATGGAAGAATTCTTTGTTGCGCCGGTCGCGAAAGCATTGGCTTCGCCTTCATAGATACCGACTTCCGGCATCGGGATACCGGCTTTCTGAGAGTGATGATGAACGGTGTCAACGAGCCAAGCTTCGAGTTTGGTGCTCGGATGATTGACGTCAATCATCTGTACGCCCATCGTCGATTTGGCAATCGTCTTGCTCATGAGCAAGGAAATGATGGAACCGCTGAAGCCGACAATCGCCGCAAATACCAGAAGTGTCCCGTAGCTCTGGCCCTTTCCGGCAACGTTAGAAAAGTTGATTCCGAAAACGGCAGAAACAATGTTGAGGACAACTCCGAGTACAACCAAAACGGCTACGTTGGTCAGGAGGAACAAACCTATTCTTTTAAACATATCTACTGATCAATCCCTGGATAAATGTTGTTATTGCATATCTAATTATCAGTTATTGCATGCCCCCATGCCCCGCAAAATTTGGATGAAATTGTTTCAAATTATGCAGTTGCCGGCGGTCTTGTTACCTTCCTGAAAGGTTTTCCTGACGAACAGGCGGGAAGGTTTCCCACTGGTGGCATCCGGGGCATCGCCACAAGAATTTACGCGTTGCAAAACCGCACTTTGTGCACTTGTAGCGCACCGCTTTGCTGAGCATATTCTTCAATAAACCGTGAAGCTGCTTGAGCGATTCGTTTTCGGGTTCATTTGCCAAACGCAAGTCAATCAAACGGTAAAAAGCCACCAGGGTCGGCTGAGTCTTCAGATGTTCCTGAATCAGCGCAATCGCTTCCTTGGAGTTGCCTGCTTTGCCGAGCAGAATACCGGCGGTATCCACCTCATCGGTAGTAGAACCGTCTTTAAAAAGGTCTTCCAAATACTGAACGGCCTCTTCTTTGCGTCCGGCTTCAAGAAGCAGGGAAGCAATTTGATCGACAACAAGGGTTCCGTATGCAGGAGAAATCTGACCGACCTGTTTCCATGTGGCCAAGGCTCCGTCAATGTCGCCCTTTGCTTTGAGCATCTTGCCCTTAATAATCAGGGCACGCTTATTGTTCGGATCTACTTTAAGTGCTTTTTCAAGAGCTTCGGCCGCACCCTTGAAATTCTTAAAGTAGAGATTTTGCTGCGTCAATTCGCAGTAAAGCTGAGCAATACGGGTGCTCTGATCCTCACCGCTCTGACGCTGAATAATATTAGCTTCGTCGATTGCTTTCTGCCATTCTTTTTCTGTTTCGTAAATATGCAGAAGTTCCTTGCGGGCAATCGTCTTGTAGCTTTCACTCGTGTCGGAAAGCTTCAGGAATGATTCCTCGGCACGATCCCAAAGACCGGCTTTCAAATAATCTTCACCGAGCTCATAGAGCGCTCTGGAGCGAATCTTTTTCGGTAAGTCTTCACGGTTCACCAAGACATTGTGAATCTTGATGGCGCGGTCAAATTCTCCGCGGCGGCGGAAAAGTCCCGCAAGCGAAAAATGCATTTCAACCGTATCCGGATCGAGTTTGACCAGATTGATAAAGGCATCAATGGCCTGGTCCTGTTTATTGCTGAGAAGGAGATCTACGCCTTTGTACAGCGTGTCTTTTTCATCCGCGATCGTCTGTTTCTCTTTGATGTCAAAAGAACGGGCAAACCAGCCGGCCGCGAAAAGAAGCGGAACCAATATAAGGTACCAAAGCTCAAAATCCATGGGATAACCTGCAGCTTTCTCTAAAAATAATCCATTGTATTCGCAAATGCCTTGTCCTAGAACAACTCATTGCGCCGGAACCGAAAAAATAAACGGCCCGGTTGTTCACACAACCGGGCCTGGGCAACTAACTTATGCCGAGCCGAGACTAATCGTCAGCCAACTTGTCTACGCGTTCACGCATTTCTTTACCGGCCTTGAAGTGAGGCACGATCTTGGCGGGAACTTCGACAGTATCTCCGCTCTTCGGATTACGGCCCACGCGAGGCGGACGGTAATTGAGCGAAAAGCTTCCAAAGCCACGGATTTCAATCCGGCTGCCTTGCGCTAGCGCGGCAGTCATAGCATTCAGAATCGAATTAACAGCATCGTCAACATCGCGAGCGGTCAGATGATTTCCGATGACTGCCGGATCAGCAGCAAGCAGCGCAATGAGTTCTGACTTAGTCATTGCAACCTCGCTATAAATTATTTGTTCTGTTCGAGCTTAGCTCTCAGGAGAGCGCCGAGGTTGGTTGTACCGGCCTGGGCGTCTTCTTCCATCTTAGCCATGGCTTCACGAGTTTCAGCCTGATCTTTGGCGCGGATGGACAGCTGGATGGAGCGAGCTTTGCGATCGATGTTGGTGATCGCAGCTGTAACTTCATCGCCTTCTTTCAGAACATTGCGAGCGTCTTCAACACGGTCCGGACCGATTTCGCTGGCGCGCAGATAGCCTTCTGTGTCGTTACCGAGATCGATAACAGCACCCTTGGCTTCAACGGACTTAACTTTACCGGTAACAACGGAGCCCTTTTCGTGTGTGGAGCAGAAGTTGTTGAACGGGTCACCGCTCATCTGCTTAACACCGAGGGAGATACGTTCACGTTCGACGTCGATAGAGAGAACAACTGCTTCGAGTTCTTCGCCCTTCTTGTACTTGCGAACAGCTTCTTCACCGGGTTCTGTCCAGGACAGGTCGGAGAGGTGAACGAGACCGTCGATACCGCCTTCAAGACCGATGAAAACACCGAAGTCGGTAATGGACTTGATCTGGCCTTTAACTGTGTCGCCCTTCTGGTGTGTAGCGGCAAATTCTTCCCAAGGATTGGGTTTGCACTGCTTCATGCCGAGGGAGATACGACGACGTTCTTCGTCGATTTCGAGAACCATGACTTCAACTTCTTCGCCAAGCTGAACGACTTTCTTCGGATCAACGTTCTTGTTTGTCCAATCCATTTCGGAAACGTGGACCAGACCTTCAATACCGGCTTCGATTTCAACGAAAGCACCGTAGTCAGTGATGTTGGTAACCTTACCGAAGAGACGTGTGCCCTGCGGATAACGGCGGGCGATACCGATCCAAGGATCTTCGCCGAGCTGTTTGATACCGAGAGAAACACGGTTCTTTTCCTGATCGAACTTCAGAACCTTAGCTGTGATTTCCTGACCCTGTTCGAGGACTTCGCTCGGATGACGAACGCGGCGCCATGCGAGGTCGGTGATGTGCAGCAGACCGTCGATACCGCCGAGGTCAACGAATGCACCGTAGTCAGTAATGTTCTTAACGATACCCTTGACGATAGCGCCTTCCTTGAGTGTTTCAAGGAGTTTGGCTCTTTCTTCACCCATGGAAGCTTCGACAACAGCGCGACGAGAAAGAACGACGTTGTTGCGTTTGCGGTCAAGCTTGATGACCTTGAATTCCATGGTCTTGCCTTCGTAGGGCGTTGTGTCCTTAACGGGACGTGTGTCAACCAGAGAACCCGGCAGGAATGCACGGATGCCGTTGGTCATCACAGTCAAGCCGCCCTTGACCTTGCCGGTAACAGTACCGGTAACGAGTTCGCCGGTTTCGAGGGCTTTCTCGAGGTTCATCCAGGCAGCCAGGCGTTTGGCCTTATCGCGGGACAGGACTGTGTCGCCATATCCGTTTTCGAGGCTTTCGATAGCTACGGAAACGAAATCGCCAACCTTAACGTCGACTTCGCCGCGGTCGTTCTTGAATTCTTCGATAGGAATGAAGGATTCGCTCTTGAGGCCGGCGTTAACAACGACGTAGTTGTAGTCAACGCGGACGACTTCTGCGGGGATAACTTCACCCTGCTTCATTTCCTGTTTAGCAAGGCTTTCTGCGAACAAATCGGCAAAGGATTCGGTAGGCTTGGTAGTAGTGTTGGTCATGTAAATAACTGTTTGCTCTGATAAAAATAATCAGAACGGGTTAAAAAATTCCCGACGACCGGATGGACGTCAGGGGCACGGTAAAAAGGCTTTTTCAAGCCTTGCTCTCGCGGTACCAGGCGAGAACCTGATCGATCGTTTCCTGCAGAGTAAGGTCGGACGAATCGAGGATTCGCGCCCCTTCTGCCGGCTTCAAAGGTGCCACAGATCGCTCCATATCACGTCTGTCACGATCCTTCAAGTCGGAAACGAGGTCGCCAATATTACTTGAGATTCCTTTTTCTTTCAACTGGTTATAGCGTCTTTTTGCACGCGACTCAGCCGATGCTGTTAAAAAGATTTTCAGTCGAGCTTCGGGAAAAACCACACTTCCCATGTCGCGGCCGTCTGCCACAAGGCCGGGTTCAACTGCGGATCTTCTCTGCAGTTCGAATAAAGCTTTTCTGACGCCGGGATAGGCTGCTATTTTGCTTGCGTTCAAACCGACTTCTTCTGTGCGAATCGCGTCGGTCACGTCTTTGCCTTCAAGGTAGATTTTTCCGTCCTTGAACAGCGGCTTAAGCAACCGGGCGACCTTTTCCGCCGCAGCGGCGTCGCCCAAATCCATACCTTGGTTCATGCAGGCAAGAGCAGTCAGACGATAAAGCGCACCGCTGTCGAGCACATGAAAACCCAAAACTTTGGCTACTCCGGAAGAAACGCTTCCTTTTCCGGAAGCGACCGGTCCGTCAATTGCGATGACATCAACTTGGCTCATTATTCCTTCTCCACCACGCCGGCCAGACGTTCAAAGTAATCGGGGAATGTTTTTCTCACGCAGTTCGGATCACAGATCTCCACAGAAACACCGCCTGCGGCTATCAGCGACATGCACATCGCCATGCGATGATCCTTATAGGTGTCAAAAACCGCGCTTCTGAGTTTTTCCGGCGGCGTAATTTTGATCATGTCGTCCGTGCTTTCCACTCTGCAGCCGACTTTGGTGAGCTCGTTGTGCATCGCCGCAATACGGTCGGTTTCTTTGACTCTCCAGCTGGAGATGCCTCGGAGGATTGTCGGACCTTCACACATCGGTGCCATGGCCGCAAAAGTCATCGCCGCATCCGGAATCGGACGGACATCGGCCTGCAGTCCGTGCAGCTTGTGACCGTAACGGCTCGGACCGGTCTTAATCCAGTTCTCTCCTCGGGTCACGGTTGCGCCCATCTTCACAAGATATTCGACAAAGGCCGCATCACCTTGGACGCTGTCCGCGCCGATACCGTTAATCTTCAGCGGACCGACTAATGCGCCGAGTGCGAGAAAATACGAGGCACTGGAGGCATCTGCCTCCACTTCAAAAATGCCCGGAGCCTTGTACGGAGTCTTGGGCACTAAAAAATCTTTTTCCGAAGTTTTCACTTCAACACCGAACCGTTCCATCAGACGGCATGTCAGCGAAACGTAAGGAGAGCTGATCAGTTCGCCGTCAATGCGGATTCTCAGGCCTTGTTCCGGCGCAATTAACGGTGCGGCCATCAAAAGGCCGGAGACGAACTGACTGGAAACGTCGCCGCGAACATGGACAATGTCGCTATTAATCTTGGTCGCCGGTTCGATCTTGATCGGCGGAAATCCCGGCTCTCCGAGATAAGAGAGACGACCGCCGACGGAATTCAGCGCTTCAACCAGGTGCGCAATCGGACGCTGGCGCATTCTGGCAACGCCGTCCAGTACATATTCTCCGCCGCTGAAAGCCAGAGACGAAGAGAGCGGACGCATCGCGGTGCCGGCGTTCCCGAGAAAAAGATCTGCCTTCTTGACAGGAAAGTTTCCGCCGCAGCCTTCCACCTTCACAACCGTACCGTTGTCGGAGACTTCAAGCTTGACGCCGAGAGCCTCCAGTGCTCCGATCATCATTTCCGTATCTTCGGCCGCCAACAGATTCTGCAGCTCGGTTGTCCCCTCAGAGAGCGCAGCCAGAAGCAGGGCTCGATTGGAGATGCTCTTAGAGCCAGGTAAGTCGACCGACCCTCCGACTTTCTTAATCGGATCAAGTTTTAAAATTTCTTCCATCGTTCTTATCCTCATTTTCCGGGGAAGACCAAGCCGCGACGGTTTTTAACGGCATTTTCAAAAACGCTTTCCAAAGCCTTTCCGTCGGACTCATCAATATATTTTTGAAGCGTGTCCAAAGAAGTACGGTAGCGTTTGAGCTCGTGAGACAATGCTTCGCGATTAGACAGGCAGATGTCGCGCCACATCACCGGAGAGCTCGACGCGATACGTGTGAAATCACGGAAACCGGCACCGGCCATCTTGAGTTTTTCCTGAGCGTTCTCTTCTCTCGCAATCATATCCACCAAGGCGTAAGCCAGAACATGAGGCAAGTGACTCACCGAAGCAAACGTAAGGTCGTGCTGATGCGGGCTCATGGTCTGCACACGCGCCCCTGCCTTACGCCACGCGTCTTCCATAAAGACGACGACTTTCGGATCCATACCTTCGTCCGGTGTGGAGATGACGACTTTTTCATCAAAAAGATCTGCTGAGGCATAGTCCACGCCCGGCATTTCGCCGCCGGCAATGGGATGTGCCGGTGCGTACTGATGAAACTTATCGCCGAGTCCTTTACGCGCAGCCGCTATCACGGTCTGGCGAGTTGAGCCGACGTCGGTAACCACGGCATCGGGCTTAAGGAACGGTGCCATTTCAGTAAAAACGGACTCCATGGCTTCAACCGGAACAGCGCTGACGACAATATCAGCATCCTTGACGGCCTCTTCCATAGAAGTCGTCACGGCGTCTGCCGCGCCTTTGTCCAAGGCTTTCTGCAGAGTGGCCGGATTGTGTCCGAAAGCGATCACTTCGTCGACAATGCCGGCTCTTTTCCAGCTGAGCGCCATTGATCCGCCGATAAGGCCGCAGCCGATCACTGCCATTTTCATGCAGACTTCTCCCCAAACTTTATCAAGGCTTCTTTCAGAACTTCCAAAAAACGCTCGTTTTGTTCGGGCGTTCCGACAGACACACGAATCCATTCCGGCAAGTCGTAAGACTTCATACGGCGGACAATGATGCCTTTCTTCAGCAGGTACTGAACGATATCGTCGGCATGCGGTCCGACTTTCACGGTAATGAAGTTGGCGTGCAGTCCCATGTACGGAAGTTTTAATGCATCAAAGGCTTCGGAAAGGAACTTGATGCCTTTGCGATTGACTTCCAGGGTCATCTCCACAAAGTCCTGATCCTTTAGAGCTGCCAAGGCTGCAATCTGCGAAAGATCATTTACGTTGAACGGATGACGAACGCGGTTCAGCATGGAAAGCAGTCCGGGCTGAGCAATGCCGTATCCGACTCGAGCGCCGGCTAAGCCGTAAGCCTTGGAGAAAGTGCGGGCAATCATCACATTCGGATGCAGACGAACGATTTCCATAGAGTCGCAGCGCAGTGCGGGTTCCAGGAACTCGACATAAGCCTCGTCAAACAAAACCATCACCGTCGGAGGAACCTTGTCCAAGAAGTCGAGAATGTCTTTTTCGGCAAGGTAAGTTCCGGTCGGGTTGTTGGGGTTCGTTAAGAAGATCAAACGGGTGCGCTCATCTACGGCATCGGCCATTGCGTCGAGGTCGGCATTGAAGTCTCCCGTTGACGGTATTTCAATCGTCTCGGCTCCGCACAGACGCGCAACCATCGGATACAGCGAGAAAGAATACTGCGGATAAATCGCCGTTGTACCTTCGGACAAAACGGTCTCGGCGGCCAAACCCAACAATTCGCTGGAGCCGCTGCCGATAACAACCCAATCCTGCGGCACGCCGTATTTTTCTGCGATGGCCTTCTGAAGATGATAGGCATCGGCATCCGGATAACGATTGAGATTCAAAGCCGCGGTTGCAACCGCTTCTTTAACCTTAGAGCTCATGCCGTTCGGATTCTCGTTGGCGACCAGCATGATGATCTCTTCGGGTTTAAGACCTAAATCAGCTGCAACATCTTCAATCGGCTTGCTTGCGACATATTTGTCCAAAGCCTGCACCCAAGAGGGCGTGGTAATTGTTGTTTCGGTCATAAATTTGATCCTTTTGTATCGGACCGGCGGAAATTCTTCTCCGTCGGATAGGAACCCAGACATTTCAGAGAAGCACAGCCTTCACGGAAAATCTCCAGTGCCTCTCGGATCTTCGGCTCACTCATGTTGCCCTCGATGTCGGTGTAGAAGAAATATTCCCATGTTCCGCGCTTTGCGGGGCGCGAGTCGAGTCTCATCATGGACACACCGAAATCATCAAACGGCTTTAAAGCCTGATAAAGAGAACCGGCGCGATGCGGCACGGAGAAGATCAAGGATGTTTTATCTTCCCGGGGATTTGCGGACGGCTCTGCCGGCTCACGCCCTAAGATTAGAAAACGCGTGCGGTTCGTGCTCGAGTCCTGAATATTTGCCGCCACAATCTGAAGCCCGAAAATCTTTGCCGCAACTTCGCCGGCGACGGCTGCATATGTCGGATTTTCGGAAGCCAAGCGCGCAGCTTCGCCGTTGCTCTCCGCCGTCAGTCTTTCTAAAGAAGGCACATTGCGGTTAAGCCACTGAACGCATTGTCCGAGGGACTGCGGGTGGGAGTAAACACGCGTGACGCCTTCCATCGAGCCGGAGCGCGTCATCAGGTTGTGCTGGATCGGAATAGCACTGTCGTAAAGAATAACCGCGTCATTCTTCTTTGCATATTCAACCCACGGTTTAAGCTGTTCTCTTGTTGCCGCAACACCGATTGGGTTATTTGGGAAACAAAGATAAATTATATCAACCTTTTCTTCCGGAAGCTGAGGCATAAATCCGTTTTCTTCCTTGCAAGGCATATATACAAGATTATTCCATTTACCGTCTGTAAAGTCACCCGCTCTGCCTGCCATAGCATTCGTATCAACGTATACCGGATAAACAGGGTCACACACTGCAACTTTATTGTCAACAGAGAAAATATCACCAATATTTCCGCAGTCTGATTTTGCACCGTCTGAAACGAATATTTCATCAGCCTTTACGTCAATACCTCTTGCCGCATAATCCTTTTCAACAATCTTGTTTCTCAAGAAATCATAACCTTGCTCAGGACCGTAGCCGTGAAATCCCTCTGCCGTACCCATTTCGTCAACTGCCTTGTGCATCCCGTTGGCTTTCAGTAAGTGTGAGGAAACGGGACGTTATGAAAACTTTGTG